>MDSZ01237567.1_pt1 | contig 10269 bp, 1 predicted proteins | sample 811201 | NCBI WGS metagenome assembly MDSZ01 (sample SAMN05326647, study PRJNA326480) | marine metagenome | isolation source: seawater | place: Indian Ocean: North | collected 2010 | reverse complement strand
GACACAAAAGCAACAGATGTTACAACAACATGGACAAGTAACTTTGGTATATTTGATCCTGCTGGAGCAAATCTTGTAGGGCATGTAAACAATAATAGATATGTGGACGACGCAATTATTACATTAAACACATATCATCAGGTTGGAGGCATCACTTCTGAAACAAATGTTGTGATAGCAAATAACATAGGAACAGTACAAAGTTTCCCAAGCAAAATTGTTATACCTTTTAGTAATACAACATTTGGAAAAAACATAGTAGATTCATCTGAGGCAGTACCTTTTGTGTCATATAGACAAGTTCCTAACGAGGGTAATGTTGGCGATGAAGTAGTGTTTAAAGCATTAGCAAATATAACTTATTCAAATGGAACTCAAACAGGCACAGATAGTACAGGAGCATTATCTTATGGCACTGATGGGGCATCATTAGATTCAAGTACTGTAGGCAGACTAGTATTAAAAGACTTTGATACTGTCACAGAAACAGGTAATTTAGAATATCAAAGAGTGCAAAATGGTGATTATCATTTTTCAAAAGATGGTTCATCTAAGCCAGTAGCATCAGACAAGTTTTCTATTTACTATGAAAACAGTCAAGAAAAGTTAGAACAATCTATTAAATGGGATATAGTAGATACTTACAGAGAATCAGATGGCTACACAGATCCTAGAAAAGTAAAAGTAACTCCTATGGATACAGACGGCGACTTGGTACCTGACAGGCCAACACAGTTTGCCGAATATGTAGATGAAAGTGATTTAGTCTTCTTTGAGTACTATACAGACTTTGATGGTTACAGATACGATAGACCGTTCAGCGGAGTTATACGAGACTTTAGAAGAGAAGACGCACTAGATGTTGATGATGCTAAAAATATTGTGTCTCCTACAAGTTACAGAAACAATTTTTCTTTAAGTGCTACTCAATGGGTAGTTGTAAAAAATAAAACAGTAGCAGAGCAATTTGAAAACAAAGTTAATACAAAAGGCTTAATAATTTATGTAGTTGATGAAGATAAAACATATCAACTAACACCTTTAAGTACTTCGCTATCAACTGTAGAGTTAGTTGAAACAACAGATTACTTTGTTAGAAATGGAAGAGGTAAAACACAAAACACAGAGTCAACAGTACAAGATGCTGGAACAATTAGATGGAATCACGTTGCACCTAATGATGTAAGAATAGATCCTAGTATCAGTAACATTGTAGAAATGGTTGTATTAACTTCTTCATACTATACCAGTGTCCAAGAATGGCAAGCAAGACCTACAGTTGAATTTCCATTAGAGCCTACACCGAATGAACTAGCATTAGAGTTTTCAGAGTTAAATGAATATAAGGCCGCCAGTGATTCGTTGGTATTTAGAAGTGGTAAGTTTAAACTGTTATTTGGTACACAGGCCGCAGAAGAACATAAAGCAAGATTCAAGGTTGTAAAACTGTCAGATAATATCAGTGACAATGAATTAAAGTCTAAAATTATTACAGCAATTAATAACTATTTTGATGTTAGTAATTGGGAGTACGGAGAGAATTTTTATTTTACAGAATTAAGTAGTTACATACATCAAACATTAGGTTCGTCAATTGGTAGTATTGTTATATTGCCTAAAAATACCACAGGTAGATTTGGTGAAATGTTCCAAGTTAAAGCAGAACCTAATGAATTGTTTTTAAGTACAGCATCGGTTAACGATATAGAAATAGTTTCGAGATTGGACAATCAAAGTTTAAAGTAGGATAGATAATGTCAGATAACAAAAAGTTATACAAAAAACTGCCCTCAGTTGTACAAACTACTGCGATTAAAAATTTCTTTGACAGTACAGTTGAACAACTGTTCAGCAAATCCAATGTAGAACAAATACAAGGTTACATAGGTTCTCCCAGTAGTTTAGATGTAAATGCTACAGGCAAATTTATTCCAGAACAAACTATCTCACGTAGATTTTATGGTTTAACTCCTACTGTAAACACAATCAACAAAACAACAGGTAAAAGTGAAAATCTAGTTTTTTATGATGAATTCATAGATACATTAAAAACTTATGGAGTTAATACAAAGAATCATAATAAAGTTTTTTCAGAAAACTATGCAACTTATTTGCCACCTATTAATATAGACAAGTTTGTTAATTATCAAGAGTACTATTGGTATCCTATGGGTCCAACAACAATTACAGTTACAGGTACACAGTCAACATATATAGATGTTGATAGAGATGTATTAGGCAAAGAATCTTTTACTCCTACTGGTGGTAAAGCATTTAGAGATGGTATGATAATTAAATTCTCAGGAGACTATGTGAGTCCTTCTAAGTATCTGAATACTGAATATATTGTAGCAGGTGTAGGAGACAGCATTCAGTTAGTAGAAAAAAATAGAAATTTAAATTCTACATTTACCAGTGCAGGATATACTAGTAACAGTATAGATCTCATTTACAAAACTGCTGGAAACAAGTACGATACAATTACATATACTGCTCCTCAATCAGGTGGTGCAACAGATGAAGATGTAGGTTTGCCTACAACTTATATAGAAGGTGAATCAAATCCTGGAAACAGAAAAGAGATTATGAATATATCAGTAGGTACACTTTCGAGGTACAATGGTACTACTATTTTAGATGATGGTACAAACAATGTAAGTATAAATTATACGTCTGTAAGTCCTACAAGTATTGTTAAATTAGTAGATGACATTCAAAATCATGCAAATTATGCAAACTTAAATTTTACAGTTGAAGTTGCAACAAGACTTCCTAAAGATTATGTATTAATGGAACTTGGTGCCAAAAACGAAAATGCTTGGAGTAGATTAAATTGCTGGTTCCATAAAAACAATTTTATAGATGCAGGTGACAGTTTACCTCCAAGAACATTTCGTGCTGAAAGACCAATTATAGAATTCGATAAAGATTTAGAAGTTTACAATCATGGTACCATCCAAAGTATGGGTGCTGTAGATGCTGATGCATACAACAAAACATTACTTGAACTAGATGGTAGTGACAGCACAAATAAAATTGACGGTGTGCCTTTAAGCACCTATAACAAAATTATTTTTAGTAACGAACAATCAGAAGTAGCAAAATACATTTATGGTGTTACTACTGTAGATGCGTCAGTTGCTGTAAGTGTTGCTGTAGCAGACAGTGGTAATGCTAATGCTTCAGGATTTACAGGTACAGTAAACTTGTCAGGGCAAGGTAGAGAAAGTACTGTGTCAAGCATAAGTATCGACACTGGTGGTACTGGATTTACTTCTTCAGGCAATGTAACAGTTAATATATCAGGTTTCAAAACTAAAGAAGCAATAGCAACAGCAACAGTTAGTGCTGGAGCAATCACTGACATATCCATTACAGACGGTGGCAAAGGATGGTATAAAAATAATCAATTCAAAGTTGACAAAGTAGGAGATCCTCTAAAAAATCCTGCAGGTGCAGTTGACGGAGATTCAAACTTTGTTGCTTTAGAAGCAACAACTAATTCCACTGTGCATATACAGAATGGTGATACGCAAATTGGTAAAGAACTAAAATGGGATGGCTCTGTGTGGAATTTGTCACAGCAAAAAGTATCAGCAAATCAAGGACCTTTATTTAATCTGTACAGCACTGATGGAGTGTACTTAGCAGACCCTGGTGTGTATGCTACGTCAACATTTGCAGGTAACAAAATTTTTGGCTATGCTGAATCTGTTCCAGCAGACGGAACAAATATGGTGTTGGGAACAGTTAATGATAGTGAGTTAGGTAAAAAATTAGTTTTTAAAACATTCAATGCACAAAGTGAAATAGTTTTTGAAAACTATATAGAAACAGAAAGTTATTCCTACAAGCCTTTTGGAACAGGCACAGCAACAGGAATAACAAGTGGTGCAGGAAACACAGGTGGACCTTATGCAATCAATGGATATTATCCTTTGTATGCACAACAAACACTAGCAGAACAAAACTCTCCTGCTAATACAGCACACGAACATGTGTTTTTTGGTAAAACATTTTACATGCCAGACGGACTTATTAAAGGAACAACATTCTTCCATGGAGACTATACAGGTTCTTTTGTACCCACAGGAAATACGTCGATAAATACTACAACTACAACAGGTGTTGCAACAAGTACAACATCTGGTAATTATAGTTCAACAAGTAGTTCAAGCAGTAGTTTAGGAAGTGGCGGTTCAGGTTACTCGGGTGGTAGCGGCAGTTCAGGTGGAGGCGGCAGTTCAGGTGGAGGCGGCTCCGGTGGTGGAGGATATGGGTATTAATGGCTAAGCATATTGTACAATTTGTAGGAGCAGAAAAGGCAAACGGGCCATATGCAATCAATGGCTATTATCCTTTGTATCCTACTGAAGCAGATTCCAATCAAGCATCTGGTGGTAATGGTACATCACATGTGCATACGTTCTTTGGACAAACATTTTACATGCCCAATGGACTTACTATGGGTGTTACTCAATTCCATGGTGACTATGACGGTTCTTTGACAGCAGAGTATAATGCTGGTACAGCCACAAATAGTGCAACACCAATAAAAGGTTACAACTATTATAAACTTAATGGTACTAATACAGAATATCATACTGCATGGAAAATGGTTCCAGACAAAGACCAGCAGAGAATAATTACTTCTTATAATATTAATCAAATTGACATTGATCGAGAAACGGATACTTTTTATATTGGTTGTGTGCCTAATGTAGAATCTACAGAATCCTCCGGATATGATTTTTATGCATGGCTAAATGCAAAACGAGTTACAGATGTATCATATGTCACAGATGAAAACAATCCAGGATACATCAAACTAGGCAGTAGTGTAACATTAAATGCTGGCGACTTTTTAGAAATAAGTGCCAAATCCGATTCAGGACTTTTAAGTGAAACTGGTGTAAGCAAATATGAACTACCTTTAAGTTGGGGACACAACTCACTTAATAGTGATATATCAACAACTAGTGTACCTGAATATTTAGAACATTTTAAAACTCACATTGAAAAACAAAAGTCTTTTTCTGGAGAAGTGTTAGGTAGTAACAATTATAACAGTACAAAGAAAGTTGCTGGAGTTGAAAAAGAAATTGTACAAACAAACCAAGATATTATTTTAGGTGCATACCTCACTGATGATCATCCTGGAAATTTGATAGACGCATTAAGATTTAATGCTAACGAGTATGAAAAATACAAAAATAGACTTGTACACGAAATAGAAAATTATTATGATAATCAAGACACAACTGGTCTCACAAATGAACAAGTATTAGATCAGATACTTAGAAATGTAACATCATTTAAAATAGGAAAAGATGTCTTTAATAAGTCATACATATTACCCTACGGTGACAACTACACCCAAGAAGATTTTACAATAGCACTAGGGCAAACAGAAATAACATTATCAAACTATGTAGATTTAGATTTGATCGAAAACAGTTTATTGCTTTACAAGGACAACGTATTACTAACAGTAGACGAAGATTACGAATTTAGCACATACAATCCAATCAAAATAAAAATACTAACAAGCACATTACCTGGTGATGTTATTGTAACAAAACTTTATAATTCAGAAAGAGATAGTGCTCAATGTCCACCTACGCCAAGTACAATGGGAATATATCCTTTGTACAAGCCGTGTATTTTTGAAGATAGAACATTCAAAACTCCTATTAATGTTTTAATGGGTCACGATGGTAGCAAAAGAAAAGTCACAGACGACTTTAGAGATGACATACTATTAGAGTACGAAAAAAGAATTTACAACTCTGCAAAAGCAGAATTTAGAAGTTCAAACAGTTTACCAGAATACAATGTATTCTCAATAAGAGATGGAGCATTTAGAAACAGCGGATATCGATATAATGACTTTTATGACTTGATGAGACACTATTACTCATCATGGGTAAACAAAAATGGTCTTGATCCAGTTGTAAACGAATTTTATGACATAGACGACAAGTGGAGTTGGAACTATAGTGCAGGTGTAGAACAACCTGGTCACTGGAGAGGTTGGTTTGAATATTATTATGACACACCAAGACCTCATACACATCCATGGGAGATGTTGGCATTTACTGATAAACCAACTTGGTGGGACTCAGAATATTATGTGTATGCAGAATCTGACACAAGTAAAATAAATCCTATTGTAGACTATGGTAGTGGCAACACTAAGATGTGGCAGGATTTAGAAAACGGTATTGTTAGACAAGGCTCACAAGAAAATTTAACTAATGACAGATGGAAAACTAATAATCCATGTCAACGTATTGGATTGTCAGAAGTATTGCCTGTAGATGCTAATGGTGAATTAAAAGCACCTGCTGATATAAAAAGTACAAATACAACAACTATTACAACAACATGGAACAATTCAAACACAACTCCGTCATCATACAATGTTTCTAGTTTTAGACTTATAGACGGACTTAATGTTTCTACAGATACAAACAATGTATATGTTGTATCTAATAATTTATCGTCCAATACACAAATTAAAGAACAAGAAATCACATTTAATTTTCCTAAAATTAACTTAGCAAGTCAGACCGAAACGCCAAGTGCTATGAGTACTAATACTATTGCTGTGTTGGTTAATGGTGCACCGTTAGTGAATATTAAAAGTGATAAAAGTTTTGAAGACCAAAACGAGTGGCACTATAATAAAGTAGAAACAACAACTGATAGTTGGGTTATAAACAGTAAAGGTGTAAAAGAATATTATACAATTACGCCAGATGTTGTAGGACTTACTGAGTGGAGCACAACAGAGCATTCACCTATTGTTGGTTGGGCATTTGACGGATTACCTATTTATGGACCATATGGTTACAGTGATCCTAATGACAACACTAGTGCTATAACAAGAATTGAAAGTAGATGGGTAGTAGACAGTAGAGCAAGAGGTACAGTAAATAATGAAAGTGCAGGTCCAGGAGGCAAACCCACAGGACAATTTGTAGAAGACTATAAAAATGACACTACAAGATCTGGAAATGGATATGCAGACCAATACAATGTTTATTACTCTGTTACACCAGATAGTCCAAATACAAAAATTAGACACTATGTTGCTACCATAGATTCAAACAGCAATCCAGTGTTTCCATATCATGTTGGTGGTGGCAGTAATAATCAAGATCAAAGATGGCAGAATAAATATTTTGCAGTAAGCAATGACTTAGGTAGAATTACATCTATTACAATTGATGATGCAGGTGGCCTATATACTTCGGCACCTACAATTACAATTACTGGTGATGGTACAAGTGCTACGGCGACTGCTACAGTAACAGACGGAAAACTTACAGCAATTACTGTTACTAATGGAGGTACAGGATACACTTATGCAACTGCAACAGTAACTGGCGGCGGCGGTGTGCGTGGTAAGGTATCTCCAAACATAAATGAATTTGACAATGGCACTAACAAAGGTTACGTTGATTCAACTGCAACAGCAGAAATAACCAGCACAAAGAATGTTTTAAAACAAAAAGACATTAATCAAATTAATAGTTCTTGGAAATTTGGTGACGGTTCACCTGTAGAGAATACTTGGAAATATACATCAATCTATCCGTTTGCAATCACTGAAGCATTGCTGTTAGCAAGACCAGGAAGATTTGCAACAATTTTTAGTGACCCAACAAAACTTGTAAGACCTAAAGCACAACCACTACAATTATTAAGTAAAAATACATTGAAGAGGTGGAAGTTCTTAAATCAAAATGATTTTGCAATACATGGTGATATAAATTCTACAACAGGAAATATGATCACTAATATTGGATACACACAATTTATTTACAGTTGGTTGAAATTCCAAGGATTAGATGTAGTTACTGATTTTGTTAATCCATTAAGAACACTTAATACAAAACTTGCACATAGAATGAGCGGGTTCATTGATAAAGATACATTAACTGCAAGAACAGACCAATACAGTAATGATGGTAAAGCAAGTAGTTTGATTATTCCTAAAGATAATATTCATATTACATTGCATAGCAGTAATTATAAAACAAGAAGTTTCTACAGCGGTGTTATTATAGAACAGGCAAGCAGTGGTTATGTAGTACGAGGATTTGATAAGAACAGAGGATATTTTGAAGTACTAGAACTTAATAAAAGTGGCCATAGATCAGAAGTAACAGTTGGTGGCGACCCTGTTCCACACACTAATTGGGAACCAAACAAGACATATATTAAGGATAGTATAATAGAACACCTAGGAGGTTATTACATTGCACCTCTGAAAATATCTTCGGGTCCTACGTTTGATAAAAGTTTATGGACAAGACTACCAGCACTACCACAAGAGAATGCAGTTACTGGAGTTTACTATCATGAAAACACTGGAGTAATTAAAAGAGTACCTTATGAAACTGTTTATAATACAGTACAAGATGTATTTGAATTCATAACAAGTCTTGGACAATATCACGAAAGTATTGGATATAACTTTGGAGAATACGATAGTGCAATTGGTGATGTAAGAAATTGGGACTATTCAGCAAAACAGTTTTTGTTTTGGACATCGGGTACATGGTCAATAGGTAACACATTAGAATTATCTCCTTTGGCAAACAAAGTAACTTTTATTGCACCAAGAGGATTTATAGCAAAAATTAATCGAACAGATAGAGAACAGTTTAATATTCTTGATCAAGAAGGCACAGTAATAGATCCTACAGAATGTAAAATATTGCGTGAAGAAAGTAGGATTGAGATATCTCCGCCGAGCGGAAAACAAATTTACAGCATTTTACTCTTTACAAAAGAAGTTGAACATGCTATGGTGTTTGATAACAAAACACAGTTTAACGATGTAATATTTGATGATGTATTAAATCAAAGACATAGAAGAATTAAATTAAAAGGTAATAGAACATCTGGGTGGACAGGTAGATTCTCCAGCGAAGGTTTCATTATTGATGGCGATGAACTTAAACCTAACTTAGATAACCTAGCAGAAAGTTTAGGCAGGTATCATGAGTTTGGTTTTATACCTGTAGAAAAACAATTATACGAAGCCAGTAGGGCCTTGTTTGGATATGACGAAAGACAGTATCTCAGCGAACTTGATATTAATGATGACGAACAGTTTGATTTCTACAGAGGATTATTACAGAATAAAGGAACTAAAACAAGTTTAAGTAGAATTGCCAGAAGTAGTGCAGTTGTGCAAGGCAACGTAAGTGTATTTGATGAATGGGCACTAAAAGTTGGTGAGTTCGGAGATGTTGACAAAAATCAATCAGTAGAATTAAAATTAGTTAAAGACGACATAGTTCAAGATCCTCAACTGATTAGATTAGCATTTCCTGAAGATACAACAAATATTATAGAAAGGATAGATGTAATAAATCCAAAATACAGTTATTACAAAGCACCAACAATTGAAATAACAGAACCTCAACTAGGAGGAGTTCAGGCAACTGCAACTGCAACAATTAATTCAGATAATAAATTGGATAAGATTACAGTAACAAATCCTGGATCTAATTATAGTAACGGTGCTAGTGCTAAAGTTATTGCTTCTAATGTTGTAATTAGTAGCAACGAATTGTCATTTAACAATGTAATTGCTACTCAAAGTGGCTTTATTGATTTTGCAAATGTAAGTGCAATTACTATTACTGATAATCAAAGTAGCAATTCAGCATCTACAATTTCCATTGCAAATAATGGTTCCGCAAATGCAACAGTGGCCGCAAACATTGCAACATCTATAAACACAAATGTAAGCACAAATGCTAACATCAGTGCAAAGGTTGTTGCAAGTCATACTAGCACAGGAGTTTATTATAGCACAGTTATATCCGGTGCAGACTTTACTGTGTCTGGTGGTACTGCATTAGGTATTACAGACGGAACATATCAACCTGTACAGAGATATGCTATAGAAAATACTATGTCAGGTACAACACAAACTGTTGATACTGATATCATAGTAAAAGTTGACAGCACAACTGTACTGTCAGACAGCGGAAACAATTGGGTATATCATGCAGGTAGTAGAAACAGTATAACAACCACACAACAATATCCTATTGTAGATACAACAGCAAGTAGAGCAAGTGGAAACATAGAGTATCCTTTATCAAATACAAGTGCAACATTTGTATTGTCAACACCTGTACAAACTGCAAACTTAGAAAAGAACAGTAGAGGACAATATAAATTTATAGAGTTGTTTATTGGAAATGTACAAATAAGAAATGCTACAGACAGCACATCATTTGG
>MDSZ01109020.1_pt1 | contig 10269 bp, 9 predicted proteins | sample 811201 | NCBI WGS metagenome assembly MDSZ01 (sample SAMN05326647, study PRJNA326480) | marine metagenome | isolation source: seawater | place: Indian Ocean: North | collected 2010 | reverse complement strand
GTGCTACCGTCGATTTTACTGAAATCAGGGGAAAAGAGGTAGGTGAGTGCAGAGTCGAATCCATCCTGGAACACATTGTAGATGACTAAAACAAACATCAATAAGAGGAGGGTTGGCATCAGTACTCTGACGGATTTCTCAATGCCACGATTAATGCCGAGATAAATGATGGAGCCTGTTATCGCAAGACTAATAAAGGTCCATAGGGTCATTAGGCTTGGGTCGTTCTTTAACTCGCTGAATACTTGAACCGCTATTTCGCTATCGAAGTCAGAGAAGCCGGTTAGAACTGCTTTATATAGATACCAAATTACCCACCCTGTAATGACACAATAGGTTCCGAGAATTATGAACGCAGTAAGCAGATTGAGGTTACCGACATGTCGCCAATGCGGTGAGTGACCCTCCTTATTGCTTATATTCAAGATAGCTTGTGTAGGATTTGCTCTCCCATTTCGGCCAGCGACGATCTCGGCCATCATGATAGGAAGACCGATAACAATCGCGCAAAACAGATAGATAAAAACGAAGGCACCTCCACCGTTCTCGCCAGTTAAGTAGGGGAAGCGCCAGATATTACCCAATCCGACAGCGAATCCAGTCGCTGCCATCAGGAATCCGAAAGTTGTAGTGAATTGCTTCGCCGGCATTTACCGTCAGGCGTTAGCTAAGTGAAGTTGGAGAATTTCTCGATAGGTATCAGGGGATTCGATGTACAACTGCTGACGGACTTGATCCAGAGGTTTCTCGAGAAGCGTTTCCCACGGCTGGGCCGGCAACCACGCGGCTCGTCGACCATCTTGTAATCCTTGCCACATCGCTTTAAAGACCCCTATGCCAAGTTCTTTGGCTAGTTTCAGCATTCCAATGAACGCTATAGTCCCTAGACCACGATTGTGTGTTTGCGCATAAGTAAAAGCCAGCAGGCAAGCTTCGCCGAAAGGGTCACGACCATAACCCGTAAGCGTGTGCCAAAGATCATGCTGATCCCTGAGTCGCTCAGCGTATAGGCGAAGCTCAGGATTCTCAATCAGTTCTTCGTTGACATCACTTGCCTCTACCAGGCCGTCAGCCGTTAGGTCACCAGCCTCGACGAATGTTAGGTAGGCTCTTCCGAATGAACCCGACGGAAGAGCGGCAAGAGATGCGCGGTCTCCAAGCATATCGCGTAAGTGTCTTTTTTCTTGGAGGATGGATTTACCTTCGGCCGTTGTTAGAAAACGTCGGTAGGAACGTTCCAGTGAATCGCCCGACATGGCACGAATAATTACAAAAACCTGTTCTGTTTGGTCCGGATCCTTGATCAGAGCTCGGAGCGCACGTGCGGCGACGATTGGTTGCATTCGTGGCCTTTGGAGTTGAGCATTAGTCATATGGTTGTTGTGTCTATTCCTTCTCGAGATTTGGGAGTTTATTTTGCTCAGTGTAGCTCGCTTTCGCTGTTTTACAAGGCACCGAGTTGATTACGGCCAACTTGGTATCTTCGTTTCTGGCTAGACTTGTTGGTGGATGCTGACTCACAATAAGCCTTGTAAACATAAGGAGTAATAGTCTTTTGGGAATTTCATTGTTTGATGTTGGAGTCACGAATTTTTTGCAGGTTCTCAATGCAGTCGATAATTTTCTAGAAAAAAGTCGAAACTATTTGAATGAAAATGGTGTTGATCTGCAGGAGGTTGTCGACACTAGGCTCTATCCTGATATGGCGAGCTTTCAGTTTCAGGTAACTTCGGTCGCTCACCATTCTATGGGTGCGTTGAAAGGGGCTGAAGCTGGACAGTTTTCGCCCCCTAAAGGATATGGCGAACCTGATTATGCGGGTTTGCAGTTACTGGTTAAGGAAGCTCTGGCATATGTAAATGATTTTGATCAGGTACGCGTTGATGCAATCACGAGTAAGGCGATGGTATTCAAGATTGGAGACAACGAATTACCCTTCACGGTAGAAAATTTCCTAATGTCTTTTTCCACCCCTAACTTGCATTTTCATGCTACAACCTCTTACGACATCTTGCGAATGAAAGGTGTGCCGCTTGGTAAAATGGATTATCTGGGCACGATGCGTATGGGTAGTCAGTGACCCTCGTTGGAAGATAGTCAGAGAGATCAAAAAGTGGTTATTAAAGGCGAAAATATTGGCCTTAGTCTTAAATTTGACATCGCCAGGACAAGAAATAGAGGAGTGGGATGAACGGACCATTATCAGGATTTCGGATAATTGATCTAAGCAGTGTATTGTCAGGACCGGCAGCGACCGTTCTGCTGGCTGATCAGGGGGCTGATGTCGTTAAGGTTGAATCACCTACCGGCGATATTGTTCGTCGTATGGGGCGTGGTCACGATGGCCTAAGCCCTGCCTTTGTGGCGGCGAACCGAGGCAAACGGTCGGTTTGCCTGAATCTCAAAGAATCAGCCGGCATTGATATCGTCAAACGGCTGGTTACTAATGCGGATGTATTTATTCAGAACTTTCGGCCTGGTGCTGTCGAGCGCATGGGTTTGAGCTATGAGATCTTGCAGGCCTTGAATCCATCATTGCTTTACGTCTCTATCAGTGGTTTCGGTGATAAGGGGCCGTACAGTCATAAGCGCGTCTATGACCCAGTTATTCAAGCCTTGACCGGCCTCCCTGATATGCAGGCCGATGCGGCGGAAGCGAGACCAAAAATGGTAAGAACGGTTATCCCTGATAAGGTATCGGCGTTGACGACTGCTCAGGCGATTACCGCGGCTCTTCTTGAGCGTGAAAGGGGTGATGGCACTGGGCAACATATAAAGGTTGCTATGATCGACGCGACGATTTCTTTTCTTTGGCCTGAGGCATTGGCAGGATTAACAATGGTGGGTCAAGAGCATAGTGTGCGAACAGGCCAGCTTGCCCAAGATCTGATTTTTGAAACTAGTGACGGGTATATCACCTGTGGCGCGGTGTCGGATGATGAATGGCGTGGCATGTGCTCTGCACTCGAAAGACCAGACTGGCTGGACGATGAACGTTTCAGCACTCCTATGGGTCGAGTTCAGAACGCCAAGGCACGTTTGGAAGGTATGTCGGATGTGCTCAGGTCCAAAACATCAGATGAATGGTTGGCGCTTCTTGATGCGGAAGACGTGCCCTGTGCGCCTGTATTAACTCGACCCGAAATTCTTGAGAACGAGCAGGTGAAAGCGAATAGGCTTATTCGTGAATATCATCATCCTGCGCTTGGCGATATCCGTCAGCCAAGACCTGGTGCGCGATTTTCTCGCAGTGAAATACGCGATGATCCCGTCGCTCCGTTGCTGGGAGAGCATAGTCGAGAAGTTTTAACTGATCTAGGTGTACCAGATGCAGAAATTAATGCGCTAATTGATGCCGAAGTGCTGATGGCTAGAGATTAGTCTGTGCGTCACTGTTTCCTTGCCCTTGTTCTGATGTTGTCAGGCTGCCAGAGTAGGCCGACGCAATTCGCGCTGATTGGCGATAATCCATACGAGGATTACAACATTCCTAAGTACGAACTAATGATCGACGACATTAATGCTCGTGCAGTCGAATGGGTGATACATGTGGGGGATATGAAAAGTGGAGGGAGTGATTGTTCCGATGCCTCATTAGAGGCCATTTATGCAACCAATCAGCAGTTTGAAATGCCTTTTGTTGTGACGCCAGGCGATAACGATTGGTTCGACTGTGCCCGCGAATCTGCAGGTGGTTTTGACCGACTTGAGCGGTTGAGAAAGCTACGCCAAATTTTCTTCTCAGAAGATCCCGAAATAGGTGTTTGGCGGCAGTCCGATGGTGGCTCTGAATATGTCGAAAACATCATGTGGGTAAAAGACAGTGTTGTTTTTGGGACTGTACATCTTGTTGGTATAACGGGGCAGGAAGGCGGCGTTGACGTGCATAACGACATCATGGCTGCCGGTGTTGAATGGCTGCAGCAAATTTTTAAAGAAGCTGAGCGCGTTGAGGCTAAGGGGATTTTTCTGGCGACTCAGGCTGACCTCTTTCCACTTACGGCTGAACCCCATCTACTTGGCTTGCTCTGTCGGGGTTGTCCCAAGGTCAGACCATTTTATGAATTATTTCATGACGCGTTGATTAGCCAGCTACGAGATTTTGACAAGCCCGTAGTGCTTGCAGTCGGTGATACACATATATTCCGAGTCGATAAACCTCTATATGATGAGGGGCAACTAGTGGAGCACTTCACGCGCGTTGAAACATTTGGAGCAGAACAGGTCCACTGGGTGCGCGTATCTGTTGACCCTAAGACGCGCGAGGTGTTTTCTTTTCATCAGGAAATTATCCCAAGCAATCGAGGATTGAAGCGGACTAAAACCGGTTTTACCCGTGATCACGCGGCTAAAAAGGAGAAGTAATGGAACTTTACGATGCAATGAGCACGCTGCGAGCGGTCAGGCGACTCCGATCGGACCCAATCGATGATGAAATTGTTCAACGTATACTGACCGCAGCAACCTGGGCACCAACAGGTGGCAATATGCAGCCTTGGCGAATCGTTGCCGTAACGGACGCTGACAAAAAGCAGCGTCTTGAAGATTTGTATCGTCCTCATTGGGATAGCTATCTACCCGGCTATGAGAAAAAAATAGCGGGTGCCCCCGATAGTATCCGTAAACCAGCAGAGCGTGCGATGGAGGCTGGTAACTATCTCGCCAATCATATGCATGAAGTGCCGATGATAGCTGTGTTTTGTTACAACCCTGGAATCATGACTATCACCGACAGCAAACTCGGTCGCCCCAGCGTTGTTGGTGGAGGTTCGGTTTATCCAGCAGTGCAAAACTTCCTGTTGGCTTGCCGGAATGAAGGACTAGGCTGTGTCCTCACAACCCTGCTTTGCTATGAAGAAGCAGCTGTGAAACCTCTGCTTGGCCTGCCTGAAGATTGGTATACCTGTGCACATGTCCCTGTCGGTTATCCGGTGAAAGGCGGGCATGGACCTATCTCTCGTAATAACCTGGAAAAAATGGTCAGTTTCAATGAATGGACTGACTGATTATCAACGCGGTTAATAATCAAACGGACGCGGAGCGCTTAAGTACCAAAACGATTTGGTTTTACTCGTTGCCAAAAGTCGGGGTTGGTTTGCTCGGGATGATGTTTGCGACTTACCTTATGAAATTTGCGACGGACGTGCTACTAATTGCACCCGCAATTATTGGTACATTGCTCGCAGCATCTAGGTTGTGGGACGCGTTATCCGATCCGGTCGTTGGCTACCTTTCGGATAACACCAAATCCTCTGTAGGTAGGCGAAGAGTCTGGCTCTACGCGGCAGCGGTTCCCATGGGCTTGGGCATGGTCATGATGTGGTCCCCGCCACTTTCATTGACAGGATGGATACTGGTCTTATGGATGACCATCGCTTTGCTTCTTTATGAAACAGCGGGTACAGCTTTTTTCGTTCCTCATGGAGCTTTAGGCGTAGAACTGACTCCAAATTATCACGAACGGACTCGCCTTTTTGGATACACACATATGATTTCGGCCATAGGCCTAATTATGGGTTTGGGGTTTTTGCAGCTGATGAACATGGCTGCAGACAAGCGTCTAATGGCGTTTTACCTCTCATTGACAGCTGGTTTAGTGGTCACAACTCTGATCATATGGTCCACTCGCAACCTGTCTGAACGAAGTGATTATCAGGGACGTGGAGGTAGGAAGCCGTTTAACTCTTTTTTAGACGTTTTCAAAAATCCACACGCAAGGCTGCTTCTGATTATGTACGCCATTGAAACTTTCGGAGCGTCAAGTATTAGTTTGCTTGTCCCGTACTTGGTCGACTACGTCATTCCATTGCAAGCTTTCATGGTTTTGTTACTGGTTACCTACGTTATACCTCAGTTTGCTTTTACACCTCTTTTTATTTGGGCGTCCACTAAAATCGGCAAAAAGCCACTATGGTTTATTGCTTTGCTTGTCGCTTCTCTGATGTTTTTTCTATGCTTTTGGCTTATCACGCCAGGGCAGTTTTCTTACTTTATATGGTTCGGCACTTTTGTTTTCGGTATGTGCGCCGGTGCCGGTGCTGTGGTTTTACCTTCTATTCAGGCGGATATAATTGACTTTGATGAATATCAGTCAGGTGAACGCAAAGAAGGCGCTTACTTAGCGGTTTGGAATTTGATCAGAAAAGCGTCAGGATCTGTCGTGGCACTTTTGACTGGATTTGTTTTGCAATTTACTGGCTTTGTGCCGAACGTAGAACAGAGCTATTCGGTTCAATTGTGGATACTGGGAGTCTTTAGCCTTCTGCCCGGAGTCTGCTATTTTGTCGGTGCGATTATTTGGTACCGATTCTCTTTTAACGAAGCTGAGCATGCTGCTGTGAGAGAAGCTCTCTCTCAGCGGTCTCAGAGATAATCAGGATCTCTTCCATCGCGATACGGTGATGTCCCGGACATAATCGCGCTATCCCCCGGTTGCTGGTTTTCGTGTGCTCGTTTTTGTTGGGCGAAACTAGCCAAAATATGTGGGGGATCTCCATGAATTTCGGTGAAGCCGCCGTTGACGTCGCGGGTATCGAAATAGGCAGCGTTGACATCGTCCGCCCAGAGTTCACAGGCGTTGATAAAGCCCAGATCTAGCATTCGGTTGCGAGCAGCGGCAAAGTCGTTTACTAGACAACCGACATGGTGAAAGCCTTCTTCCCCTTGGCCGTACATGTCTCTGTATATAGACGGCGTATCGTCGTGTTGCTGGATAAATTGAATATGCGTGTCGCCCAGATATCCAAAGGCGTAAGATACATCCGCCTCTTGCTCCGTTTCCCGATACTGGAATTTATCGGTTTTGTGGTGCGGCACCAGTATGAAAGGTCCCGCACCATATAGTTGGTGCCACTTGTGAGCAGCCTCTTCAATGTCATTAACAAAGTAAGCGTATTGAAAAATTGGATAGATCATCAGGATACCTCCCTAGAAATAGTTTTCAGCCAGTTGCGCATTTCCTGCACAAAGAGTTCGGGCTGTTCAAATGCAGCGAAATGACCTCCTTTGTCGAGATCATTCCAATACTGAATGTTCGTGTAGCGCTGTTCGGCCCAAGAGCGAGGAGTGCGAATTATTTCCTTGGGGTAGCTACTTACGCCTGTTGGTAATCTAACCGAGCTATCTGCTCCAGAGAATGCTGTTCCAAAGCTTTCCCAATAGAGCCTTGCCGAAGATGCACCTGTGTTCGTCAACCAGTAAAACATTATGTTGTCTATGATCTCATCGCGCTCTAGCACATTTTCAGGATGTCCTTTGCAGTCTGTCCACTGATAGAACTTTTCCAATATCCAAGCGGATTGCCCGATGGGTGAATCGGCTAGACCATAGCCTAGAGTCTGAGGGCGCGTGCTCTGCTGTTTAGAGTAACCGGAGTCCCACTGCTGGTAGAACGCAGCGCCAGTAAGAGCTAACTTGTCAGCTTCATCCGGGTTTTCACGTGCGGCCTTAGTAGCGCTAGCATTAGGCATATTGACATGGATGCCAACACAATGCCCTTTGTCCTGCATGCCGATTGCAGTTGTAATTGCAGAACCCCAGTCTCCACCTTGTGCAAGGTAGCTGTCGTATCCTATGCGCAGCATTAATGTGTCCCATGCCGCGGCAATTTTCTCCACTCCCCACCCGGTATCTTTTGGTTTCCCTGAAAAACCGTAACCAGGTAGTGAGGGGCAGACTACGTGAAAAGCGTCTTCGGCAGAACCACCATGCTGAGTTGGTTCAGTCAGTGGCTTGAGGATTTTATGAAATTCTATGATCGAGCCTGGCCAACCGTGTGTAATGACCAGAGGCATCGCATTCGCGTGGCTGCTGCGAATATGCAGGAAATGAATATCGAGGCCTTCGATGTTTGTTATGAACTGGTCATATTGATTGAGGCGTTCCTGGGTTTGATACCAATCGTAATCATTAGCCCAGTGCTCGCAGAACGTTTGGTGATAAGAGAGAGGAACTCCCTGCGTCCAGTCGTCTACGGTTTCAACCTCTGGCCAACGTGCAGATGTGAGTCGGTTTTTCAGATCCTTTATAGCAGACAAAGGGATGTCTAGTTTGAATGGTGTTACTTGACTCATGCTGACACTCCGGGATCATCCTGTTTGCCCCTGATTAGTTGGCCAGGCAAAGCACCGGTTTCTGTGCCGGCCTCAAAAATCACCTGGCCTGCTTTAATCGTCAGATCAATGCCATCGGCGTTTTGTAGGAACCGCTTACCACCTGCTGGTAGGTCGTTAACGATATGCGGGGTGTGAAGCTTTAAGCGAGAGAAGTCGATAACATTAAGATCAGCTTTATAGCCTTCGGCGATTATTCCGCGATCCAGCAGTGAAAAAAGTTCTGCGGGTTGTCGGGTCAGAAGATGGATCGCTTCTGGTAGCTCCATAATATGTTTCTCTTTAACCCATTTAGTCAAAATATAAATGTTAGCACTGGTATCGCAAATTGAGCCAACATGAGCACCCCCGTCTCCCAGTGCAGCAATCGTGTGGGGATGATTCAGTAATTCTGGAATGTGTTCCGAGAAATTAGCGGCTGGGATATAAATCAGATTGTTGCCATTGTTACCGAGAAAATAGTCATATAACCATTCCATCGGATCTTTATCCTCATTGGCTGCGAGGGTTGCCACCGATTGGCTTGGATTGGGCAGGTAATTGATGGGATCTTCCATGGGATACATGTGCCGGAATCGGTCGTTGAAAATTTGGACGAAAATATGCGGGTTTTCGTTCTCTTCGCTGAGAATCTGTTTTTTTATTTCTGGATCTTTTAGTCGTGCGATCTTATCTTCCCAGGGTAGGTCATTGAGGCGCTGGTAGGTGGGTCGATAGAAAAAGCTGTTCATAGATGCAGGGTGCCCCATGAGCATTCCAACAGGACGGGAAAGGACCTGTGCTCTTATATCTAATCCATCTTTCTGAGCTGACTCGATACGACGTAACTGCTCGTGCCACAGGTTTGGTTGGTTGGCTAGGTCAAGTAGCGTGAAGGTACCTTTGGCCCCTGTCTTCGCAGCTGTTTCTCGGAGCACACTAAATTCGTCTTCGGCATCTTCCCAGTCTGAGATTAACTGGAAGACGCTACCCTTATCACCTGATAACGAAAGCCCGAGTTGTTTAAGCTCATCAGTAGCTGCTTTATAAGTTGGAACGAATTCGCCTGAACTGCTCCGATGCACCAAGGTTCGGGAGGTTGAAAAGCCAACAGCGCCCGCGGCGATTCCCTCGCCGATTAGCTGCTGCATATGCGCGATGTCCTCGCTAGTTGCAGCTTCACGATTGACACCCCTATCACCCATCACATAAACGCGTAAAGGACCGTGTGGCAGTAGAACGGCGATGTCGATGTCCCGCGGTCGTTCTTCAAGAGCGTCAAGATATTCCGGGAAAGTCTCCCAGTTCCAAGACAGTCCCTCATTCATTGCTGTGCCCGGAATTTCTTCTACACCCTCCATGAGTTGAACAAGTACATTGTGATCTTCTTTGCGGCAAGGAGCGAAGCCCACACCACAGTTCCCCATCACGATAGTAGTAGCACCCAAGCTTGAAGAGGGTTTCAGATGGTCATCCCAGGTAGCTTGGCCATCGTAATGAGTGTGGACGTCTACAAAGCCTGGCGTAACGATTTTTCCGGTTGCATCGACGACCCGATCCGATTCACCTTCAATGGTTTTAGCCAGCTTTGCAATCCGACCGTCTTTAACACCGATATCGAGACGGGCAGATGCCACGCCGGTTCCATCAACTACATCTCCGTTCCTGATGATGAGATCAAATCGTTCCATCTCCGTCCCTCTCCTTCCTAAACGTTACGTTTATATCACAGCCGGGCTTTTTTTTGTCATGACTGTTTTCTTATTGTTTTGCGGCCTCGTTAACAATGGGGTTCAAGACAATTTAGCGATGTCAGTACACATTTGCGAGGGTTACACAAGTTTGCATTACTAATGATAGGCGATAATTCGGACAACTGATTTATGGCAACTTATCTTAAGTAAAATCCAAGGATAACGTTGTCATAGAATGTAAAAAGCGCCTTCCTCTGGAAAGAGGTGGGGTGGATGAGTGCGACATGGGCTTATTAACGTAACATGGCTTAAATAAATACGCTCTTATCGCCGGGATGTAATGCTCGACTCTTAGAGTAAGGTATTCGATCATGTAAGCGGAAAAGTATTGGTTCAAAAGCGCATTAAGGAGATCAATTGATGAGTGTTGCAGATTGGATAGATCTTACGGGTAAGGTCGCCCACGTGACTGGAGCTGGTAAAGG
>MDSZ01221901.1_pt1 | contig 10270 bp, 11 predicted proteins | sample 811201 | NCBI WGS metagenome assembly MDSZ01 (sample SAMN05326647, study PRJNA326480) | marine metagenome | isolation source: seawater | place: Indian Ocean: North | collected 2010 | reverse complement strand
CTGAAACTAAAAATAAGTCTTCTCTTTCTAATCCTTTAATAATTTTTTCAGTTTCAGGTGCTTGAGTTACTGGGTTGGCATTCCAACACATCATGGACTTAATCGGTTTATTTTTATCAATATTTTCTCCCAATAAGGCTCTACCTATTTGCAATGCATTTATGACTCTTGTGCCTTTTGGTATAAAATCAGGTCTACAAATTACATCAAATTTATAAGGGTGTTCCCAAACGGGAAACTGAGTAATTCCTCCACCAACGAATTTCCAAGAACCTGTTAAAGCTGGAATACAGGTAACTGCTCTAATTGTCTGTCCGCCTCCATTATGTCTCTCAAGTGCAACTCCTATTCTGATTCCAACTGGTTGTTCTTTGGAGATTTCGATCGCTAGTTTTTTTATATCCTCAACATTAATCCCAGTTATCGATGATGCCCATTCTGGTGTTTTATCCTTAGCGTGGATTTTTAATTCATCAAAACCTTCAGTGTAATTTTTTATATAATCATCGTCAGTAAGATTGTTATAGATTATGTAATTTATTAGTGCCATTGCCAGAGCTCCATCGGTACCCGGTTTTGGTTCAATATGCCAATCAGCCTGTTTAGCAGTTCTTGACTTATAAGAGTCAATTACAACCACTTTAGCACCATTTTTCTTGGCGTCTTGAACAATGGCCCAATGATGAAGATTAGTACTAATACTGTTACACGCCCAAATTACAATATATTTGCTGTGAATATAGCTTTCCGGATCTAAACCTGCAGTAGGCCCAATAGTGCTCAGCCATGCTGTGCATGAACCTTCGCCGCAAAATGTTCTTTCACAAACGGTGGCCCCCATTTTATTAAAAAATGCATCACCACCATTTAAACCATGAACTAAGCCTTGATTACCAAGATAACTGTAAGGTATGATTGATTCAGGCCCATGATTCTTAATAATTTTCTTCCATTCATCTGAAATAGTCTTTAAAGCCTCATCCCATGATATTCTTTCAAACTTTTTTGAGCCTTTTTTTCCAACCCTTTTGTGAGGATATAAAAGCCTATCAGGATGATAATGTCTTTTTTCGTAATCTTTTAATTTTACACATAAACCACCTCTAGTCATTGGGTGATCTGGGTTACCTCTGACACCTATTAATTTGTTATCACTAACCTCATATAACATTGCGCACGTATCTGGGCAATCATGAGGACATCCACCAAAATTCTTTTTTGAAAAATCATCCATAAAGCCTCCCTATTTAAAAGCTTAAATAAAATAAATTTAATAAGCAAGCTTTATAAATTATTTACTTGAACATTTTTTAAAATTGATTAATTAAGCTAATATGCGAAAATTATTTATATTAACTCTATTTCTTTGCTTTTCACACTCCGTAGCTTTTTCACAAAGCGGCTTCATGAAAAATGTATCCGATAACTTTGGAAAAACAAGTGGTTGCAAAAGCATTAAAAAAGACAACTATTCAAAACCTATAAAATTTCAGGGTTCAAAAGAACCCAAATCTCAAAATCAATAATCTTTTTAACTCCAAAAATAATTGATTAATTTTTCTAAAAATTTTTACTCTTCACTCTCCCTTAGATTTTCTTCAGCTTCCTTTCTTGCTCCCCTTGGTTCAATATTCAGTATATCCAGCTTACCTATCATTTTTCTGATTAAGTGAAAATTATTTCTAAACTAAGAAAATAAATTGAAATAATTATCTAATGTTTTTTATACGTAAGTAATTGAGAATATTTTGTATACAGAAAATAATGCTAAAAAACTTACTTTTTTTTTATAAATACTATATCTGATTCATTTGTTTTTCCTTTGAATATTTCGATTTTATCTACAAGGTTAAACAATTCATCTTGGTCGTTATGATCAAGAATATCAGATTTAAAATTTTGTTTTTTTTTAATTTTCTCTAAAATTTCGTGGATAAAAAGTTCACTATTATTAGCATCATTTAATTCTTCAAAATATATTGGAGAATTAAAATCTTCAATTACAAAAAAGCCCTCATTTGCAAGGTATTTAAAAAAAATCTTAAATTAAAAATCATATCTTTTAAAGAATGTGAGCCATCATCTATAATCACCTTAAACAACTTGTTATTAATTTTCTTTTCTATTTTTTTTAAATCATCTACATCCCTTATATTACAGTTTAAAAATCTAAAACGTTTTGATTTTACCTTGCATTTAAAATTTTTATCAATTCCAAATACATTTGATTGTGGAAAGTAATTTAAAAAAGAAGCAACTGAAGCATCTTTCCAGGTTCCAATTTCTAAAATATTAAATAGGTCATCTTTAAAAGGACCTAATTTTTTTTCATAAAACTTTGAAAAACCATGACCAAATATCTGACTTGAACCACTAGAGTAGGGGTCAACAACTTTAGATCCTTTGTCTGTTCCAAAATGATTAAAAAGATAATCCAACGAACTGTCTGAAATTAGTTGTCGATCTAAATTAGTTTTTTTTGTAAAATTATAAAGAAAGTTTTTATAAATTTTTGTAATTTTTTTCATTTATTTAATTTTTTATACAGCATAAACAACCCATTGCATATAAAATATTTTAAGATCGTTAGATGAATATTGAATTTATGTGATTTTTTCATTAATTGAGAATATTTTAAGAAAGTTAGGGGTAACACAATGGATCCAGTGACTCAAGGATTATTAGGAGCAAGCTTGGCTGGTTCTTTGTCGAAGAAAAAACAAACTAGAGCTGCAATTTTTGCTGGAACAATTGGTGGATTATTTCCAGATTTTGATATTTTAATTAAATCTAATATTGATCCCTTACTGGCAATTGAATATCATAGAAATTTTTCTCATTCTTTGGTATTTATTCCATTTGGTGGTTTGATAGTTACTTTTTTTTTATTCTTGTTTCTTAGAACAAGATTATCCTTCAGATATATCTATTTTTTCTCAACACTTGGAATTTTAACCCATGGTTTTTTAGATGCTTGTACAAGTTATGGAACCTCACTTTTTTGGCCATTTTCAAGCACTAGAGTCTCTTGGAATGTTATTTCAATTGTTGATCCTTTTTTTCTTTTAATATTATTATTTTCGGTATCAATAGGATTTTATAAAATATCTTTACGGAGTTTAAAAATTGGATTTTTTCTATCCTTACTTTATTTAAGTTTTAGTTTTTTTAAACATCAACAAGTAAAATCATATATTAAAGAAATTGCATTAATTAGAGGGCATAAAGCTGATAAAATACTTCTTAATCCTACAATTGGAAATAATATTTTGTGGCGAACAATTTATAAATCCAATAACAAATTTTATGTTGATGTAGCATATATTCCATTTCTTCACGTATCTAAATTTAAAAGAGGAAATAAAACAAATGTTATAGATGTAAATCAAGTTTTTCCAGAGATAGAGCTAAATTCTTTGCAAAGAAATGATATAAAACGATTTGCATTTTTTTCGCAAGATTTCATTTATTTACATCCCAAATACAAAAACGTTCTAGCAGATTTGAGATATGGCACATTACCTCATGATCTTCAATCACTTTGGGGTATAGAAATAAATCCTAGCAAACCCGACGAACACGTAAAGTTTAAAAACTTAAGAAATTTTAAAAATAATGATTACAAAAATTTCTGGAATATGCTCAAAGGAAATCTTTATTAGACAACCTTAAAAATTAATCAAAAGATAATTCAGCATCTCTTAGTCTAAAAAAAATATTATAATCATCATCTTTTGGAACAAGCTCAAGTTTACCTTTTATATTTACTGCATCATATGAAAAAACTATAGGGTTTTTAGCATGTACCTCAATAAGAAGGTTCGAAGGTGTATGTGGATGATAAGGACAACTTAAAGGAAAAGGCCCCAATAAAAACATACTCTGTTCTTCACTCTGTTCAAGCGGGAACATATATCCTTGAACTAAAATTCTCTTTGAATTAATCTTATATATGTCTTCATTAAAAATTGGCTTCACTCCAATCCATTCATTTCCATCCTCATCAATAATCTGATATTCGTCCATAGAGGTTTCTCCAAATATTTTCCATGAAGTCCCACCTTTCGGTAAATCTATAAAATCTTCCACATAAGATAGAAGGTCGTCTTCAACAATATTATTAGACTCATCAATAATTTGAGAATTTAAAAATAATGGGTTAAAACAGAAGTAAAAAATAAACAATAAAGATAAAAAAAATTTCATGTTTTTAATTGTTAAAAATAATACATAAATTTATATATTTTTTGATAATTGATTTGCAATACTAATTTTTGATGCTTTATACGCTGGAAAAATAGAAGCTAACAAACCTGCCACAAATACAAAAATAAATACTAATAAAATCTCGCGAGAAAATTTGAAGCTTGCCAAGGAAATTTTCAAAGGATTAAAAATTTGAGTAAATATGCTAAAAATTAGAATTCCAAATACCAGCCCCATTAAAACCCCAAAAAAGATAATAATTAAACCTTCTAAAGTTATAATTTTAAAGATTCTATATTTTGAGTAACCTATAGCTCTTAATATTGCCAAATCTCCCATACGATTCTCAAGGTTACTAGCTAACCCAGAAAAAATACTAAGTATAGCGATAATAATTAAAACAAAAGAAAGAAAACTGAAACTTTTTGTACCCATACCAAGCATACTAGTTAAGCGAGTAATTTCTAATGCGGGGTTAGCAGCTTGAAGAGAGCTTTCTTTATTAATCAATCTAGGTAGATTTACATTTGCAATAGGGGAATTAGTAGTGATTAATAAGGCGGTAATTTCAGGTGATTTAGATTTATTAGCCTCAAATGTTTGATTTTTATTTTTTAATTGTTCATGATCATGTTCAGGTTCTGATTGCACTAAATCATTTTCATGGTGATGATCGTGATGTTTTTTTTTATCATGATTATGATCAGTATCTGATTGCTTAAAATCATTTTCATGATCATGATATTTTTTTCTACCATCATGATCATTTATATGTTCTTGACCATGAATATCTAAAACAGAATTAACTGATGTAATTATTAATCTATCTAAAACAGTACCTGACGGTTCCAATATACCTGTAACTTTGTATTTATGGTCAGAATGCTCGCCACCTTCATCGAACAATCCGTGAGATCCAATTATTTCATCGTTAATTTTTAGATTGACCAATGATCCAACAACAACTTCAAAATCTTTACTCCATAATTTACCGCGAAGTAAATCAGCATCATAATGCTTCAAATATTCAATTGTTGTCCCAACAATTCGGTGACCTCGCCAATTATCTCCTAATGCCAATGGTATAGCTGACTTAACTTGTGGATTTTTTGATATCTTTTTTATACTATCATATGAAATATTTCCCGTTGGTATATCAACATGATAGACAGATGAAAGAATTAGTTGAAGAGGGCTCCCTTTTGCTCCAACAACAATATCTATTCCCTTACCATCAGATTTTAAACGATCTTGAAAATGATTTCCGAATTGGATTATTAGTAAAGATATTGTTACACCAAATGCTGTCAAAAGGATAGATAATAGAGAATTTAACCATCTAGATTTAAGTGAACTAATAATAAAACTAAGATCATTCATTTTGTAATCTCTAGAACATTACTAAATAGCTTTTTTATCCTTTGATCATGAGTGCACAAAATAAGAGTAGAATTAAAAGTTTTAATTTGTGAAAATAATAAATTCATAACTTTTTCAGTATTCTCATCATCCAGACCAGAGGTTGGCTCGTCTGCAAAAATTACAGTTGGTTGATTTGCTATTCCTCGAGCTATAGCTACACGTTGCGATTCGCCAAAACTCAAAGTTTTAGCTAACTTATTGATTAAATTAAATAGTCCAAGTTCGCTAATTATTTTATTAAAATCAAAATCAATTTCATTATTAATAGCTAATTCTATATTTTCCTTAACAGTTAAATGATTTATTAAATGAACTTTTTGAAAAATAAATCCAAATTTTTTTGCTCTTAATTTATCCATGTCATTTTCATTAAGCGTTGAAATTTCAACATCTTCAAAAATTATTTCTCCTGACGATGGTTTCAATAAACCTGACATTAAATTTAGAAGGGTAGTTTTACCTGCCCCTGATGGACCAAAAATTAATAAGTGATCTTGTTTTTTTAATTTAAAACTTTGTTTTTTTAAAAGTTTTCTTTTCCCAATTTTGCATTCTATATTTTTTACATTAAAAAGCATTTTAACCCCTAAACTTAAATTATTTAGTATATTTAAATTTTAAAAAAAATATTTATTAATTTTTGTTATATTAATTAAATTATAGCAATTAAATGGTACATTGTAACATTGAAATTATCTATAATCTGTACTATTATTAAGGAATGAAATCTCAATTAGAAAAAAAAGCAATAAAATTTTGTATTGAAAATAAACACAGGCTGACCGAACCGCGACTTTTGGTTTTAAAAATCATTTCAGCTAACAAAAGGCCAATTAAGGCATATGAAATTTTAAAAGAATTAGGCAAGAAAATTAAAAATCCCAAGCCTCCAACAGCCTATAGAGCAATTGAATTTTGGTGTAAATTTAATTTTATCCATAGGATTGAAAGCTTAAACGCTTATGCAGCATGTAATAGTGAACATTTTCACAGTGGATATCAATATATGATATGTAAGGGCTGTGGTATTGTAATTGAATCTCATTTTGGTGAACTTCCAAAAGTTATAAAAAATATTTTAAAACAAAATACCTTTAAACTTTCAAATTGGAATTTGGAAATTAATGGTGTCTGTAATAAGTGCTCATAAAAAGTTTAAATTGAATGATTTTAAAGTTAATGAATCTTAAGATTTTCATATTTTAAATATTTATTAAATTTTTTTTTAATTGATAGTAAAACTAATTAAGGATTTAAAATGGAATTTTCAGGGACCAAAGAATACATTTCTACTCAAGATCTGACTGTGGCAGTAAATGCATCAATTGCTTTAGAAAAACCTTTGCTTGTAAAAGGAGAACCCGGTACAGGAAAAACTGAATTAGCAAGACAAATCGCAAAAAATTTGAAACTTGAAATTATTGAGTGGAATATAAAATCTACAACAAAAGCGAGCCAAGGTTTATATGAATATGACGCAGTTAGTAGATTACGTGATAGCCAAATTGGTGATAAAAAAATTAATAATATTTCAAACTATATTAAAAAAGGTAAATTGTGGGACGCTTTTGAATCTAAAAAAAAAACGGTACTATTAATCGATGAAATTGATAAAGCCGATATTGAATTCCCAAATGATTTGCTTCAGGAACTAGATAGAATGGAATTCTTCGTTTACGAAACTGGAGAGTTAATAAAAGCTGAAGAAAGGCCAATTGTTATTATAACATCCAACAACGAAAAAGATTTACCAGAAGCCTTCTTAAGAAGATGTTTTTTTCATTATATTCAATTTCCTGATGTAAATACTTTAAAAAGAATTGTTGAAGTTCATTTTCCAAAAATAAAAAAAAATCTTTTAAATATTGCTCTCAAACAATTTTTTGAAATTAGGGAAGTACCTGGATTAAAAAAAAAACCATCAACCTCTGAGGCTCTTGATTGGATAAAGCTATTATTATTAGAGGATTTAGATCCTTTAGATCTTCAAAATGATAATAAAAGCCTTCTTCCTAAACTTCATGGAGCACTAATAAAAAACGAACAGGATATTCAACTTTTTGAACAATTAGCATTTATTTCAAGGGGAGAGGGATAATAAATGTTTATAGACTTTTTAAATAAACTTAAAAATTCAAAAATTCCTGTATCTATAAATGAATTTCTGACTTTTCTTGAAGCTTTAAATTTAAATCTTGTTCAGTATGATATTGATAAATTTTATTATCTTGCAAGAACCAGTTTAATAAAAGATGAAAAATTATTTGATAAATTTGATATTTTATTTTCTGAACATTTTAAATCCGTAGAAAAAATTAAAATAAATGATGTTCTTAATTTTCTTGAAATTCCAAATGATTGGTTGCAAAACCTTTTTGAAAAAAAGTTTTCAAAAGAAGAAATGAAAAAAATTAAATCTTTCGGAGACTTTGACAAACTTTTAGAAATGCTAAAAAAAAGGTTGAATGAGCAAAAAAAAAAACATCAAGGAGGGGATAAATGGATTGGAACATTGGGCTCCTCTCCTTTTGGATCTTATGGTTATAATCCAGAAGGTATTAGAATAGGTCAGCACAAAAGGATACAAGGCAGAGCTGTAAAAGTATGGGACAAAAGATTATTTAAAGATTTTGACGAATCCAGAAAGCTTAATACAAGAGGGTTCCAGGTTGCTCTAAAAAGATTAAGACAATGGGCAAGAACTGGTATAAATGAAGAATTAGATATTGAACAAACAATAAAAACCTCGGCTAATAGTGGCTATCTTGACATTCAAACAAAAAAAAATCGTGAAAATCAAATAAAAATTTTGCTTTTTTTAGATGTTGGAGGTTCTATGGATGAACATATTTTAAAAATTGAAGAATTATTCTCTGCAGCAAAAAATGTTTTTAAAAATCTTCAATATTTTTATTTTCATAATTGCCCTTATGAATTTTTGTGGAAAAATAATTCTAGAAGATGGGAAGAGAGATTTTCGACATATGATATTATAAGAACCTATGGAAAGGAATATAAAACTATTTTTGTTGGTGACGCATCAATGAGTCCATATGAAATTCTTATGCCCGGAGGAGGTAATGAACATTACAATGAAGAAACCGGAAAAATTTGGCTTAAAAGGATTATTAAACAATGGCCAAATAATTTATGGATTAATCCAACACCAATTGATTACTGGGATATATCAGAATCAACTATTATAATTAAAAACATTTTTAAACAAAAAATGGTTCCTTTAAGTATTCAAGGGATAGAAGAGGGAACTCGAATCTTATCTAAATCAAATAGAAATGTTTGGAATTAACTATTATATAAAATTTATGAAATATTTTTTTGCTGTTGTCTTTTTTTTTCTTACAACATCTTACAGTTTTGGTTTACCCAAATGTAATGGCGATTACAGTAAGCATTGTTCTGGGGTTGTAATGCATCCTAACGGTGAAAAATATATTGGTGAAATAAAAAACTATAAATATCATGGTAAAGGTACATATTTATTTATAAATGGGAATACTTATACAGGAGATTTTAATGAAGGAATTCAAAGTGGAAGAGGAATTTTCAAGTTCATAAATGGTGATAGCTATGAGGGTGATTTTAAGAATGGTCTTTTTCATGGTCAAGGTACGGGTTTTTTTTCGAATGGAGACAAATATGTAGGACAGTATGAAGATGATGTACCCCATGGAAAAGGAACCCAGATACTTAATAATGGAGACAAATATATTGGTGATTTTAAATTTGGTTCAAGAGATGGGCAAGGAGTTCTAACATATGCTAATGGCGACAAATATACAGGAGAATTTAAAAAAAACATGCTGAATGGAAATGGTCAACTAATAAAGGTTGATGGTACTGAGGAAATCGGCAACTTCAAAGACAATGAATTTATTGGAAATTAATTTTAAAAAATTTTATTGTAAAAATCTTACACATCCTTAATTATTACAAAATATTAATCCTTCGGTATATAAAAATTAGATAAATAATTAAAAATTCAGTAATGCAAAAAAACAACTTTTTAAGACGGACAGTCTTCATAGTTGCATCTATAAATTTAATTTATTTTTTTATTGAATTTCTCGTTGCTTTAAATATTAAATCTGTCTCTTTATTTGCAGATTCAATTGATTTCATTGAGGATGCTCTAGTTAATTTATTGATATTTTTTGCTATTTCCTGGTCTTTAATCAAGCGAGCAAAAACAAGCATGTTATTATCTTTGATAATGCTTATGCCTGGAATCGCCGCTCTTTGGGCTGTTTGGGAACAAATTTCAAACGAACAACCCCCATCAGCACTAGAAATTTCAGTCATTGGATTAGGTGCTTTAGTTGTTAATTGTTTGTGCACATTAATTCTTATGAAATATCGAAATCACAGTGGTAGTTTAACAAAAGCAGCATTCCTCTCAGCAAGAAATGATGCGGTAGCAAATATCGCAGTTATTTTTGCAGGAATAATTACAATGGCTTATCCATCAATTTGGCCTGATATTATTATCGGATTAATTATAGCTTTTATAAGGGCAGAATCTGCTTTAGAGGTTTATAGGAGAGCTAAAAATGAATATCATCAAGCAAAAAAAAAATTAATTTAATATCAAAATAATGAGGCTTAGTGAAAAAGCTCAGAAGCG
>MDSZ01080958.1_pt1 | contig 10270 bp, 10 predicted proteins | sample 811201 | NCBI WGS metagenome assembly MDSZ01 (sample SAMN05326647, study PRJNA326480) | marine metagenome | isolation source: seawater | place: Indian Ocean: North | collected 2010 | reverse complement strand
AGAATTATTAAATTTTTGTACAGTTGATCTTTCAGCATTTTATTTTGATATAAGAAAAGATTGTTTGTATTGTGATCCTAAAAATACAGAAAAAAGACAATCATCAATATTATTATTAAAAGTTATCTTAACTTCACTTTTGAGATGGTTTGCACCAATTTTATCTTTTACAACTGAAGAAATTTATAGAATTGTTGGTACTAAAAAAAGTATTCATTTAGAAAAATTTATTAATTTTCCAAATAATTTCAAAAATAACAAATTAAATACCAAATGGTTAGATTTAATTAAGGTTAGAGATATTTGTAATTTAAGCATAGAAGAAAAAAGAGCGGAAAAAATAATTGGCTCAAGTTTAGAAGCATCAATTAAGATTAGACTCGATAAGGAAAAAATTAAAGTTTTCAAAGATATAGATTTCGCGGAATTATGTATCACTTCAGATGCAAAAATAGATGAAAGCAAAAATAATGAAATTTTAGTTGAAACATTTAAAGCACAAGGAACTAAATGTCCTGTATGTTGGAAAATAAGTACTCAGCCGTGTCCAAGACATCAAACTTAAATAAATGTTAAAAAAAAAAATTAGTATTTTTTATATATCAGCTATAATTTTTACTTTAGATAGATTAAGTAAATATTTAGTTTTAGAACTATCTAATTTTAATGATAACTTTAATATCCCCATAACATCCTTTCTTGACTTAAATTTAGTTTTTAATAAGGGAATTGCTTTTGGGCTATTCTCAGTAGATGATGTTATCTACTATAATATTATCACATTAATAATTATATCTATCACTGTTGTTGTTTTAATTATGGCTTTTAAATCAACAGGTATAGAAAAACATGGCTTTTCAATGATTTTTGGGGGGTCTTTAGGAAATCTATTTGACAGGCTGTATTACTCTTCTGTAGTTGATTTTATAGATATTCACATAAATAATTTTCATTGGTTTATATTTAATTTTGCAGATATATTTATAAGTGTGGGTGTTGTACTACTTATATTTTTCGAAATATTAAAAAAGAAAACATGAGAAAATTTTTAATTTATTTATTATTTTTTAATTTATTATCAGCTTGTGAGAGTGCCAGGGAGGGCTTTACACTAAAAAAAAAAGATAATTCTGATGAATTTTTAGTTGAAAAGAAAAATCCATTGGTAATGCCACCTAATTATGAAGATTTGCCTAAGCCTGAAGATTTTCAAATAAGCGAAGAAAAAAAGAAAGATGACGAATTTAAAAAAGTTATTAACAACAATAAAAAAAATAATACTCAAAAAAATATAAAAAATACTAGCTTAGAAAAATTAGTAATTGAGAAAATTAATTAGTCTTAATGATAAAAAAATTTTTTATATTAAAAAATTTTCAAAAAAATCTGATTAACAATAAAGAAAGACAAAAAGTAATTTTTTATCTTAAAAAAATCTTAATTGAAAATTCTCAGATAATTAAATCTTTAGGAAAAGATTATACAAATAGTTACGACAAAAAAAAATTAACCAAATATACGAAAAAATTTAGCAATATTAGAATAATAGGAATTGGAGGTTCTATACTTGGAGCAAAAGCAATATATCATTTTTTGAAGCATAAAATAAAAAAAAAATTTATCTTTATTGATAATTTAGAGTGTCAACAAAATAATAAAATTAAAAAATATTTTTTAAATCTAATAATTTCAAAATCTGGAAATACAATTGAGACAATAGTTAATTCAAATACACTCATAAAAAAAAAGGATACTAATTTATTTTTAACTCAAAATAAGAATAGTTATCTCAAAACTTTAGCAAATAAATTAAAATCTGAAGTAATAAGTCATAATAATTTTATTGGTGGCAGATATTCAATTTTATCTGAAGTTGGAATGTTACCTGCAGAATTGATGGGATTAAAAACAAATGACTTTAAGCAGTTAAATTCTTTAGTTAAAAATAAATATTTTTTTAATTCATTAATAGATAATGTTGCTTCAACTTTCTTTTTATTAAAAAGAAAAAAATTTAATTCTGTTATTATAAATTATGATGAAAAATCTAACGATTTATTTAAATGGTATCAGCAACTTATTGCTGAAAGTCTAGGAAAGAAAAAAAAAGGGATTTTACCAGTAATATCCACCATGCCAAAAGATAATCATAGTGTAATGCAACTTTATTTGGATGGAGCTCAAAATAATTTTTTTACATTTTTTTATGTCAATGACGATAAGAAAATTCAGAAGATTAATAATAATTCAATATTATCCTCACATAAGTTTTTAAAAAATAAAAAAATTTCAGATATTGTATTTGCTCAAAAAAAAGCCAGTGAGAATGTATTTCTGAGAAAAAATATTCCATTTAGAACTTTTGAGATACAAAGAAGAGATGAAAAAGTTTTAGGAGAATTATTTTGTTTTTTTACACTTGAAACTATTTTGCTTGGAAAATTATTAAATGTAAATCCATTTGATCAACCAGCTGTAGAATTAATTAAAAAAGAGACTAAGAAATTATTAATTTAGTTTAGATAAAAAAATTATTTTTGAAATTCCATAAATTCTTTCCTCAATCAATTCAAAATTTAAGGGAAAAAGATCCTGTTCTTTTCTATGTCTATGTATAATAATTATTCCATTTTCATTAAGTATTTTTTGATCTTTGATTTCATGTAGTAAATTTTCTAAATTTTTATCTTTATATGGAGGATCCAAAAAAATAATATCAAATTTAAAATTTAATTTAGAAAATATATTGTCATTATAAATATCTTTTTCAATTATTTTATACTTTTGATTTAATTTTAGGCTGTTTAAATTTTTTTTTAATAAGGGTAGAACTTCAGAGTAATTTTCGACGAAAATTACTTTTTTGGCTCCTCTTGATATACACTCTATTCCAAAAGAACCTACACCAGAAAATAAATCTAAAATATGAGAATTAGAAAAATTAATATTAAATTTGTTAGAATGTTTAATAATATTAAAGATAGATTCTTTAGTGAGGTCTTTTAGTGGTCTAGTTTTTTTATCTGTAGGTGCTAAAATTTTTTTTCCTTTAAACGATCCAGATATAATCCTCATTCTTTAATTACCTTAAAACCAATATCTTTCCTATAAAATCCATTACTCCAATTTATATCATCAAGAATTTTTAATGAATTTTCTCTCGCTGATTTTAAATTATTTGATCTAGTTACAATATTTAAAACTCTACCTCCATTTGATACCACAGTGTTATTGACTATTTTTGTACCAGCATGAAAAATAAACTGATTTTTTTTTAAATTTATTTTTTTTACATCTAATTCAATATTATTCTCAAAAGTATCTGGATAACCTTTTGAACATAAGACTATACAAATTGATTTATCATCGTGCCACTCAATATCTAACTCATGAAGTTTTTGTTCAATACATTTTTTTATAATGATTGAAAAATTTGTTTTTAATTTTGGCAATAAAGTTTGACATTCTGGATCTCCCATTCTTACATTGTACTCGATTAAAAATGGCTCTCCATTTACAATCATAAGTCCAGCGTATAGAAAGCCCTTATACTCACAATTTAGTTCTTTTAAACCTTTAAGAGTTGGCTCAATAATTTTATCTTTAATTTTTTGATTTAATTCATTTGTTTCCAATCTTGATGGTGAGTATGCCCCCATACCACCTGTATTTTTGCCTTTGTCTCCCTCAAAAACTCTTTTATGATCTTGAGCAGTTCCAAATTGTTTATAAGTTTTGCCATCAGAAACTATAAAAAAACTCATCTCTTCACCGTTTAAGAACTCCTCAATGAGCACGTTTTCAGCTTTACCAAATTTGCCATTAAATACTTCCTTTACTGCATTTGATGCTTCAGTATAATTTTCACAAATATAGACACCTTTTCCAGCTGCTAAACCGTCAGCCTTAACTACGATAGGAAAATTACAATTTTCAAAAAATGATAAAGCTGTTTTTAAATTTAAAAAAATCCCAAATTTTGCAGTTGGTATTTTATATTTTTCGCAAATTTTTTTTGTAAATATTTTTGATCCTTCTAGCTGTGAGGCTTGTTTATTAGGTCCAAAAACTTTAATATTAAAATTCTCTAAGTAATCAACAATTCCGTCTACCAAAGGTTTTTCTGGACCAATGATTACAAAGTCAATTTTTTTTTCAATAATAAAATCTTTAAGTTTTTCAAAATCGTAATTACTTATATTCACATTTGTTGCTATTAAATTTGTACCGGCATTTCCTGGAAAACAATAAATTTCACTAATATTACTAGAATTTTTTAACGAGACGCATAATGCATGTTCTCGTCCTCCACTTCCTATTATACCAACTTTCATATAATGATATATAAACCAAAAATGTTTAAAAAATTAGCAAAAATAAAATATTTACCAAATAATTTTGAGGTTATTCAAAATGGGGATCATGTGATTTGTGCAATTTCAGGAAAAAAAATTCCTTTAGAAAATTTAACCTATTGGAATGTTGAAAAGCAAGAAGCGTACTTTTCTTATGTAGAAGCCTCTTATAAAAGAGAAAATGATTAGCTTATTTCCATCTATCATGTGACCAGATCCATTGATGAGGTTTTCTAATAATCATCTTTTCTAATAACTGATTTAACTTTAATGTTATATTTTCAATAGATTGATCATTATCAAAACTTAGAGGATTTGATATTTCTAATAAGAAATTTTCATTATTTTTCCGCTCTATGTAAATTGGTACAATTTTACAATTAAACTTTTTTACAAACTGAGCCGGGATAGTTGTGGTTGAAGCTTTTTTTTCAAAAAAGTTGGATTTGATGCCCTGAGAAACTCTTTGATCAATCATCAAAGCTACTGAAGTACCAGATTTGAAGTGATGTAAAATTTCTTTAGTGCCTGAGATACCTTTTTTAATTTGGTTGCGACAAATATATTTTTTTCTAATATCTTCCATTAATGGATTTAGAAAATTATTATTTAATGGTCTATAAATTGCTGCAAGATTTACTCCTGATTTTTCAATATGCATAGCCATCAATTCAAAATTATCAAAATGACCAGAAATAAAAATCACTGGTTCTTTTAAAAGTTTTATTTTTTCTAAAACTTCTTGACCTTTTATTTCTAAGAATATTTTAGACTCTACTTCTCTGAAATATTTAATAAATGCATATTCTGCGAATATTTTTCCGTAGGTTTTCCACATTTCATTGATAATATTTTTTTTAAATTCATTGTCATACTTAGAAAATGCAAATGAAATATTTTTATCAATAATTTTCTTTGATCTGAATAAAGGACCGATTTTTGAAAATAAATTGCTAGATATAATTCGTGATAATTTTAATCCTATAATTTTAAATATAATTAATAAAAGGCTTATAAATAAAAATTGAAAAAAATATTTTATTATTTTCATACTAATTTTTAATTAACTTAATAAATTCATTTTCATCTTGAATTACTAAATCAATTATTAAAAAGCTTATATATTCTCTTAATTTTTCTGGGACTTTCATATAATCTTTTTCTGTTGTAATAATTTTTAGTTTATCATTTTTTGCAATATTTATAATTTTTTCAAAATCATTTTGTTTATATTCATAGTGATCAGGAAATGTTATTTCTTTTCTTACCTCAAATTTATTTTTTAGTAAAATATCTTTAAAATCAGATGGATTTCCTATACCAGAAAATATTAAGTATTTTGAATTCAAATCATATTTTTGGATATTTGATATTTTATAAGATGTTTTAAAAATCTTTATATTTGAATTAACTTCTTTAATTTGATCTTTAATTTTTTCAAAATTTTCTGTTTCTCCATTTAAGAAAACTGCATTAAATTTTTTCAAACTAGAAATTTTTTCTCTAAGTGGTCCGGCTGGTATGAGTTGACCATTTCCAATCCAATTTTTTGATTTAAAACATACTAGTTTTAAATCAAAATCTATATCTGTTTCCTGTAGACCATCATCAAATATCAAGACTTCATAATTTTGATTTAAACCATCATGAAGTGCTTTTTTTCTTGAACTTGAGACAATCAAGGATGTTTTTTTACTCAATAAATTTTGCTCGTCTTTTTCATTAGAATGATTTTTTTTTACGGTCGCTACCCTTATTCCTTGTTTGTTTAAAATTTCATAAATCTTGATGGTAAGAGGTGTTTTTCCAGTGCCACCTAAATATATATTACCCACACAAATAGTTTTTATATTTGATGATTTTTCTTTTTTAAAAAAATGAGATAAAAAGTTTCTAATAATAATCGGTAATGATAATGGAATTAATAGATAAGAAATTAAATTTTTTTCTGGCAAATCCCAAAATTTAGGTTTTTTTATTTTCATTTATTAAGAATTAAATTTATTTCATGAATATTTCTATTTAAAATTTTTTGACCAATCTTATTAATTTTATTTTTTATATTTCTTTGTGATTTTTTTGCAGTAAATAGTTTATCTAAAATATTTACAGCTTGATTAAGATTATTTACTTTTCTTGAAATTTTCTGTTTTTTCAGGAAATCATAAATTTCAGTAAAGTTAGAAACATTTGGACCATGTAAAATATTGCAATTATATCTGACTGCCTCCAAAGGATTTTGACCCCCGTGTTTTATAATAGATCCTCCTAAAAATATATTTTTTACAATTGAGTAAAATGATTTTGTTTTGCCAAAAGAATTTACCAAATATATGTCTGTAGCTTTATTAATCTTAGTTTTCGGCTCATGTATATGAACTTTCAATCCTAAATCTATTAGCTGTTTTTTTATGTTTTCTTTTCTATGTATATGTCTAGGAATAATAACAGTTAAAAGATCTTTGTATTTTTTTTTTAATTTATTATGAATTAGACCACAAAATTTTTCCTCAGAATAATGAGTGCTAGAAGCACACCATGCAGTCCTATTAGAAATAAATTTTATAGCTTGATTATCTATCGCAATCTTTTCATTTTCTGATTGTGAATATTTTAAATTACCAAAATATTTTATATTGTTTGCTCCTAGTTTTCTCAAATAGTTCGTTGTTTCTTTATTTGAAGGCAGGCACAGATCAAATTTATTAAATATTGATTTAGCAAAATTTTTTACCTTAATCCATCTATTATAAGATTTTTCTGTAATTCTTGAATTTAGAAGGACTATTGGAATATTTTTTTTATTTAAATTTATCATCATATTAGGCCAAATCTCAGAGTCTATAAATAATGCCATAGAAGGTTTCCAATAATTAATAAATTTTTTTACAAAAAAATTATTATCGATAGGAAAAAATTGATGAGTAATTTTTCTGAGTTTCATTTTTGAAATTATCTTTGATGAACTTAAAGTATTAGATGTAATTAATATTTGATCAATTTTTTTTGATTTTTCATATTTTTCTAACAATGGAACTATACTTTGAAACTCACCTACACTCGCTCCATGAAACCATATTAATCTTCCTTTAGATCTTATTTTTGTAAAAAAACTTAGTTTTTCTTTAAATCTAAAAAAATCTTCTTTTTTTTTTATCAATCTATATAAAATTATAAGCGGAGAAAAAATTAAAACTAAATTTATTATAATTCTATAAATAAAAATCATTAAGATTTTCTTAACTGCTTATCGTAAAAATTTTTATAAGTTTCAGAGGATTTTAATAGCTCATCATGTTTTCCATGATCGATTACCTGACCTTTATCAATTACATAAATTACATCAGAATTTAAAATTGTAGAAAGCCTATGAGCAATAACAATTGTGGTTCTTCCTTTAGTTAAAAAACTTATAGCTTTTTGAATTTTATTTTCTGTTTCGGCATCAAGAGATGAGGTAGCTTCATCTAATAAAATAATTGGGCTTTTTTTCAGTATGGCTCTCGCTATAGATAATCTTTGTTTCTCTCCCCCTGAAAGTCTAACGCCATTTTCACCTATTAATGTATCGTATTTATCAGGTAATTTTTCAATAAATTCACTGGCAAAGGAATATTTTGCTGCTTCTTTAACTTCAGTAATTGAAGCATTTAAATTTGCATAAGCAATATTATTAAAAATTGTATCATCAAAAAGAGTGGTATCCTGACTAACTAGAGATATATTTTTTCTCAAAGAATATATAGATGTGCCATAAATTGATTGTTTGTCAATTTTGATGTCACCTAAATCTGCATCATAAAATCTTGGTATAAGATTTAAAACTGTAGATTTTCCTGCCCCACTATGGCCAACTAGCGCTGTCATTTTTTGACCCGGAATATTTATATTGACTGAATTTAATATTCTAGAACCATTTTGAGTATAATTAAAATCTACATTTTCAAACTCTATTTCTCCTTTATCCACTTCTAATTCAATAGAGCCTTTCTTATCTTGAACCTCTGGAACATGATCAATTAATGGAAGGACACTTTTAGCTCCAGCTAAGCCTTGTTGAATAGTAATATTCAAAGTTGCAAGAGACCTAACGGGTTGATAGGCTAACATCATTGCTGCTAAAAAAGAAAAAAAATTACTCACCTCAAGCTCATTTTTTGAAATTAAAACTGCTGATAAATAAATTAAAATTGCAATCATAATTCCAGTGAGCATTTCCATGATTGGAGAGGGTCTTACAAAAACGATACTAATTTTTTGAGAGGTTTCTTTTAGATCTTCAATCATTTTATTTGCTCTCTGCTGTTCATAATCTTCTCGTTGAAAAATCTTAGCTAATTTATGATTTTTTAATATTTCCATAAGATATGAATTAAGTTCTGCAGCCTTTTTCATTTGTTGATTTGTAACTTTTCCTATTCTCTTTCCAAGAGATTTTGCTGCTACAGAAGCAATAGGTATCATAACTATTGCAAACAAAGATAGTTTCCAATTTTGATAAAACATAACGCATAATAATCCAACCAAGGTCAGGCTATCTTTAAAGAGATTTAAAATTCCTGTGCTGACAAGATTTGTAATCATACCAACATCATTTGATATATTACTAATAAAATATCCCGAATGTTTATTTTCAATTAATTTAGTATCAGCGTTTAGAATGGAAGAAAAAACATCAAATTGAATATCCTTAGTAACATCAACAGCAACTCCTATCATAATGACTTTTGCGATATATAATGATGCAGCCTTAACTGCAAAAGCTAAAATAATTAAACTAGGTATAACTAGTATTAAATTTTTTTTTTGTTCAATAAATAATTGTTTAATTGCAGGATCTAATAAATATGCAACAGATGAAGTACTCCCAGCTAGCAAAATTGTGAAAAAAACTGAAAGTGCAATTTTTTTTATATATTTTTTGGTATAATCCCTGAAAAGACGTTTTAGAATTTGATAATCATTATTCATTTATATTTTTCCACCTATTAAACTAATTAAAACTAACAGACCTAAAAAATTATTTGATTTAAAAATTGTCAAACAATTTAAGCTGTTTTTTACGTTTAGTTTTTTGAGCTGAAAATAAAACATATGTAGTATTATTAATATGTATGTTATGTAAAAAAAAATATTTAATTCAATAAAAAAACCTGTAAGTAAAAGATTTATTAAAAAAACTGAATAACATAGTGTTAAAAATTTTTTTGGGTTATTTTTAAATTTAATTGAGGTTGATTTTAATCCTATAATTTCGTCATCTTTTATATCTTGATACCCATAGATAGTGTCATAACCCAGTGTCCAAAATATGGCCCCAAGATAGAAAATCATCGGAGTTAATGTTATTGAGGAATTAATTGCTGTCCAACCAAGTATTAATCCATAATTGAAAGTAACACCTAAAAAAAGTTGAGGCCAATAAGTGTACCTTTTCATTAATGGGTATGTAAATGCTAATGGCATCGATGCCAATGCAATTAAAATAGTAAAATAGTTGAAATTGATGAGAACAACAAATGCCAAAATACAAAGAATAGATGCATAAAATAATCCAAGCTTAACGGATATTTCTCCAGATGCTATTGGTCTATTTTTAGTTCTGAAAACTTCTTTATCAAATTTTCGATCCAATATATCATTTACAATACAACCAGCTGATCTCATTAAGACTGAACCAAGAAAAAAAAGGATAAGATAAATGAAATAATTTTTCAAAGTATCAGAAAAATTATAACTTATGGTTAAACCCCAAGCACACGGCCAAAATAGTAGCATATAACCAATTGGTTTTTTTATTCTTGTGAGTTCAATAAATAAGTTTAATTGATGCATAAAATTTACTTGTAAATAACAAAGCCAACATTGATAATCAAACTGATTCGTATGAATATAGATTACACTGTAACAGCCTT
>MDSZ01069936.1_pt1 | contig 10270 bp, 18 predicted proteins | sample 811201 | NCBI WGS metagenome assembly MDSZ01 (sample SAMN05326647, study PRJNA326480) | marine metagenome | isolation source: seawater | place: Indian Ocean: North | collected 2010 | reverse complement strand
TTCATCATCATCATTAAAACCATTTGCAAATCTATGATTTATTCTATTTATTAATTGTCTATTAGTTAAGTGTTTAAATCTTCTTTTCATTTTATTCCTTTCTAAAAATTAACTACTATGAATGATTCTTCATTAATTGGTATTACTATTGTTTCGTTTTCTATGTCTTCAATTGATTCGTACTCTTTCCCATACTCATCTTGAAATATTTGCAGGCTTTCGTATTCTGTATATTCACAACACAGCCCAATCACATCAAGTTCTATCTCTTTGTCCATATCTGATTCTAAATCTTCCAAATAATCAAACAATGCTTGAAGCCCTTCATAAGAGAAATGATTATCTCTGTTGTATCTTTGGAATGCTCTTTCAAAATCATTAAAATTAATTGTTATTTTCATTCTTACACCTCACTTTCACAAATACATTCATCTGTTTCTTCTTCACAATCATCACAACATTCATATTCTTCTTCAACTACTTCTATTGTATCTCCTGTCCATGCCCATTCCCACATATATTCATTCCAACAATCAATATCCCCACAAATATATGTGCCACTTGCATATGCTTGTTGTATTTCTGTTGTATCAGGAGTTTCTCCACAATATGCACAAGCAAATTCATCTAAATCCATTCCCTCATGTCCTTCAACTACTTTTCTTTTCTTTAACATTTTTTTTCCTTTTTTATTGCGGTTTGTCTCATCAGTAATACAAATAACCACTTTGTACTATATACCCACAATTTATATTGTAGGTATTTCGACATTATTTTTCTTGGAATATTGATTCGTTTCTTATTGCACTAAATATCCATTTAGGCGGTACACAAGCCATTACATTTTTTTCATCTATTTTGTTATGTCTTTCTAAAGCCACCATTGCGGTAGCTACACCACATAAAAAGTCTATTTCACTTTTATTAGCACCTTTGCGTATTCTTTCCTTTAAGGTATCTTCTGCTTCATTTATGATACATTCTCTTAACTTTTTATTCATATTACTTCCCTTTCCTTTTATCATCTGAAATACTTTGTTGTAATGCTTTTAGAAATAACTCTTCAATTCTAATTGGGGCTACTATTTCGGGGCTGATATATACTTCACCTTTTTCTTTAGCATGCTTTAGGTTTTTAATCTCTTGTTCTTTTATTTTCTTATTCATATTAATATAAAAAAAACCCGTACAAATTAATGTACGGGCTTTAGTCCTTTCTTATTTAGTTATTTGTTGCTTCTTCTGCTTCTTCTGCTTCTTCTGCTTCTTGATATTGTGATTGCTCAAATTCTTCTTCTTCAGGTAATTTATCAAGCATTTCAGTTACTGAGCTTCTTAATTCATCAAGTTTATACTCAGCGTCTTGAGCATAATCATATGCGTTTCTTGCTTCGTCTTTAGCATAGTCCGCACTACCTTGTGCGTCTTGTACTTGGCTTGTTGCATCAAGTATATCATTTTTGATTTGCTCTAAGTCTCTTCTTGTAATAGTGTCATATGCTTTTTCTTTGTCTAAATCAGTTACTACTTTTACAAGGTTGTGTCTTTCAACATTTAATAAATCACATAATTCATCAATTAATTTACTATCATTTATTAGACCTTGAACGCATTGCCTTACAATTTTATTTTCCATGATTTTTTTTCCTTATTTTTTTATCTGTCAAGTTAATATTGCGTTGTTGCAATAATAAAATATAGATAAATATTGACTAATAAACAACATAAATTTATTTATGTAAATATATAAAAATGTATTATATTATATTATTGATTAATAAAAAATAATAAAGGAGTTAAAAATGTTTGAAGATGAATTTGGTAATTATTTATGTCACTATTGCGAAGAACCCGCAGAAATTGAAATAACAGGCATTAGTGACATGTATTTATGTTGTGATGCAGAATGTGCGAAATCATGTTTATATGATAATCTTGGTGAACAATCAATAGAATATTAATTGAAAACTTATAAAACAAGTCAAAGAAAAAAAAGGAGTATATAATGTTAGGGACACATAAAACAACAACAACAAGAACAAGTAACGGAGTATTAATTGTTACTTATCAAAATACCGCAGTTGTAGAGGTGCATAATAATCAGCACGTAATATTAAATAATGGTGGTTGGTATACACCTACAACAAAAAGAAGAATGAATCAAGCAAGCGACCAATACAGATTAAATTTCCATGTATATCAAAAGAATGGTGAATGGTTTGTTAAGACACCAACACAGACCGCACAATATACTAATGGAATAATAATCAATTTAAAAGATGGCACGACTTCTGCGGGAGTTAATCAATAGCACACTAGCCCACACAAAAACCCGCAAATAAGAAAGCCCCGCAATAATGGCGGGGCTTCTCTTTTTTCGTAAATGTTCATAAAAATTAGTAAATATTATAATATTTTATGGAATTTTCAACCTAATCGGCAAGGGTATGGGGACAATGCATGGGGGGGTACGTTGCATAAAAAACACTCACACACATTCTAATACTATTTTTCAAAGTTTACTATTTTTTTCTACTATATACTATTTGTTTATAGTTCCTTTGGTGAGATTTTGGATAGAGACCATCTATTCCCCTACACAGAAGTGCAGGAGGATAGTCTCATTGTTCAAGTTCCTTCGGAGCCGACTTACTTGATAGGACAATCGTTTCTGTTACTGGCTCAATTGTCTTCGACTTGCCTTTGGCTATGTAACTCATTCCCCTTCTAGTAGCCAATTTGTAGTTGCTGTATCCTAGAAGTGTTTAACCAACCAATACAGCATAGTAATGTTAAAAAAAATAAATTAGTAATGCAATAAATATTTATTGAATGTATATTATTTTATGGAAATCAAAACTATAAAAAGCATAGAACACAGATTATATGATAATTATAATGAGTTTAAAGCTTTTGAGGGTGATTTACCAGTAAGACAGGATTGGCGCAAGGCCAATGTCAATGATTGGACATATACAGATGACAAGCATATTGTTCAAATCTTAAAAGTTTTTTACATAACTAACCCATCTAACGATAAAAAAAAGAAATGTGTACGTACAGTGTGCGGAAGTTTTGTTTGTAATCAGAAAAATCGCAAAATGTTAGGCGAAAATGGTGTTGCGCAAAACATTTACACGTTTTCTGGTAGTTATGACACGATAAAAGAAGTTCGTTCTAAGAAAACTTCGTCTAAAAAGCTGTTATTTGCAAAATATGTAGCTTCTGGCATGCAAATGGAAGATGCTTATAAGATTGTATATCCAAATGCAAACAAAGAGCGATATATTCGTAATGCGGCTAACAAATTATTACAACAAAAAAAGGTAATGGAAATGGTAAAAGAAGAAATTGCACTAATTTTAAAAGAAGAAGGTGTAACTCCTGAGTATATTATTCAAAAATACAAAGATATTGCTGATATTTCAGAAAGAGACCAAGATAGGCTTAGAAGTCTAGATGCTTTAGCTAAAATGTCAGGATTATTTGAAACAGAAAAGAAAAAAGAAGAATTAACTGTATGGGCTGGATTTACACCTGAACAACTGGAGGCTGTTAAAAATGGACAAACAAAGTTACTTGCACATAAAGAAAAAGAGTGATATAAAAGCTCAAGATGATTTGTGTAAAGTATGCGAATCAAATCTGTATCATGATGAAAATGTAAGCAAAAGAATAGGCATTATTGAAAAAAATGGCGATATTGACTCATGGAAATGCCCTCACTGCAAATCAGAGTTTGATTTAGATGATAATATTTTGTATATTTATGGAAGCGAAACAGAAGGCGGAAATGCTTAAAAAAGGTTGAATCATGGATAAAATGTACAAAAATGTTCCAGTTCGGGATGCAAGAGATAGAAATAATCTTAATTTTAAAAAAGGTGGTAAAACACCAGCTTGGCAAAGAAGCGAAGGCAAAGACCCAGAGGGTGGTTTAAATAAAAAAGGTGTAGCATCTTATAGAGCAGCTAATCCTGGTAGCAAACTACAAACAGCTGTAACTACTAAACCTTCAAAATTAAAAAAAGGTAGTAAAGATGCTAAAAGACGTAAATCATTTTGTTCTAGAATGAAAGGTATGAAAAAGAAACTTACAAGTGCAAAAACAGCTAATGACCCTAATAGTAGAATAAATAAAGCATTACGTAAATGGAATTGTTAATATGATAGATAAAAAAATATCAATAGGCTCACTTATAACAATAGGAACTATTATTGTTAGTGCTGGTATTGCATATGGTGTAAGTTCAAATAAAATTGAAAATGTAGAAGAAAAAACTCAAAACAATGTAAAAAGTATAAAGAAAAATACTGAAGATATTACAAATTTAAAAATTGGTGTAGCTAAAATAGAAACCCAATTAGATAATAGATTTGATAGATTGGAAGAAATACTTATGGATTTAGAATAATGAAAGTGGATTTAGAATAATGAAAGTAAAAGGAATAGATTTATCTGGTTTAACTAAAAACCAAAAAAATGCGATGAAACGTCATTCTGTTCATCATACTGGCAATCATTTAAAAACTATGGTAAATGCAATGAAAAAGGGTGCAACATTTAAACAGTCACATAAAAAAGCTATGAAAGACGTTGGTAAATGATAACCATAAATAATATAATTTTGAATACAGTAGCTAAAAAATTAATAGAAAAATTCAAATTAGACAAAATTAAAGATTATGTGTTTGATGATAATGAATTAGATAAACAAATGAAAGATGTTAAAGCTAGGCTTGAGTCTTTAGAAAAAATGGCTCATCCACCTAAAAATTTTAAATGTAACTATGATAAGGAAAAATAATGCCAAGATTTGGAAGTAGGTCAAGAAAAAACCTTGCAACATGTCATGAAGACTTGCAAGACTTATTTAATGAAGTAATCAAGCATGTTGATTGCAGTGTAATAGAAGGACATAGAAGTGGTGAAAGACAAAATAAATTATTTGAAGATGGTAAAACAAAACTTAAATTCCCCTATGGTCGTCATAATGCTAATCCAAGTAGGGCTGTTGACGTGGTGCCTTATCCTATTGACTGGGATGATAGAGAGCGGTTTCATTTATTCGCTGGTTTTGTGCTTGGCATTGCTCAGTCTATGGAGATAAATATTCGTTGGGGCGGTGATTGGAATAAAAACTTTGAAGTAGATGATAATAATTTTGATGACTTTCCTCATTTTGAGCTTATGAAAGATTTTTAATATAATGACATCTACTGAACAATTAAAAAATATTGCATCATATGTTATTGACAAAGATAAAATAGATAATATTGAAAAATTAGCAACAGATGTTGAAAAATTTTTTTTAAAAGACTTTTCTACAAGATTTCCTGATGTAAAACTAACAGATACAGATAAAGATGCTTTAACACATTTTTATGGACAAACATTGTCACAGCAGCAAGAAGGAACATTTCCTACAATACTTGCAGGATTATTTAATGAACTTAGAGGCGCACGAAGAGGTTATACAGCAAAAAGTATTATGGCTGACTTAATAAATAATATGAGTGCTGTATTACCAGATTTTGGAGAACAACAACAAGAAAAATATGGTAATGTTCTTTCTAACTTAATTCAAAATCCAGATGCTAAAGTTTCAAATGAGTTATTGCAAGAAATTGTAGATTATGGTTTAGATTACACAGTTGACCCTCCTGCAAAACAAACATACGATAATTAATGGCAAATTTAAATCTTAATGGTAATGTAAGTAAGAATGAAGAAACACTTCACTTAGCTTACAATGATTTAATTACATTTGGTAAATTGTTTAGTCCTCAAGATTTTTTAGCATCAGCAACACCACATTTTCATAATCAGGTAGGTGAATTATTTTTAAATTCAAATAAACAGCAATTAGCTTTAGTATTACCTCGTGACCATGCTAAATCTACTTTAGCAGCTGCTGCTGTAATGCATAAATTTTTATTTGCATCAAAAGATGAGCCACAGTTTATAGCTTGGGTTGGTGAAGCACAAGACCAAGCCATAGATAATATATCATGGATTCAAAATCATATATACAGCAACCCAGCTATACATTATTATTTTGGCGACCTTGAAGGTGATAAATGGACCAAAACAGAGTTTACATTGAAAAATGGTTGTAGAATGATTGGTAAAGGTGCTTCACAAAGATTACGTGGTAAAAAACAAAATTCAACAAGATATACTGGAATTATACTTGATGACTTTGAATCAGAGCTAAATACTAAAACACCAGATTCAAGAAGACAAATCAAAGAATGGGTTACTGCTGCAGTATATCCAGCTATTGATTTTGATAAAAAAGGTTTTTTGTGGTGTAATGGAACTATCGTACATTATGATAGTTTTTTAAATGGCCTTGTAACAAAACATCAAGAATGTTTAAAAACAGGTGAAGAATTTGCCTGGGAAGTATTTACAAGAAAAGCAATAGAAGATGGGCAACCAATATGGCCTAGTCGTTGGCCAATAAAAAAATTAGAAGAACGTAAACAATTTTACATTGATTCTGGTACTCCTGCTAAATTTTATCAAGAGTATATGAATCAAGCTAAATCACCTGAAGACCAAGTATTTAGTGAAGAGGATATTAATAATGCGCAATATAAAGGTTTTGCTAGATTTGACCAAGAATATGATTCATGGTATATTAAGCTTGACGATGGTAGAAAAGAGTATATCAATATTTATATCGGTGTTGACCCTGCTTCTACAGTTGGCAGTAGGAATGACTATAGTGTTATTATGGTTATCGGTGTTACCGATACTTATGATTATTATGTTATTGAATACTGGAGACAAAGAGTTTTACCAATGGAGTGTGCCGACAAGATTTTTGAAATTACAAAACAGTATAGTCCAATCAGAAGAATCAACATCGAAACAATCGCATACCAAGAAATGTTAAGAGACTATGTTATGAAACGAAGCAAATCGGAAGGTTTGTTTCTACCTGGCATAGAAAAAGGAATTAAAAACTATAACCAAAAAAAGAAGGATAGGTTATTTGAAGGCTTGCAACCAATGTTCAAAGCAGGTGCTGTTCATATTAAAAAAGAAATGCATGAATTTATTGGAGAGTTGTTAGATTTTCCAAAAGGTAGTCATGATGATACAATTGATGCATTTTGGCTTGCAACACAATATGCAAAAGGACAGCCAAAACGTACGAAAAAAAGAAAAAATAAACGAGGTGTATGGGCAAAGCCCAAAAAAGCATATAATTGGTTGACAGGAGCAAGAAAATAAACTTATATTATAGACTATGATAAAAGAAGATTTAAGAGTAACAGAAATAAGAGAATTGTTTGATAGATGGCGAGATGCTAGAAAAGATTGGGATGTTGCCGCTAGAGAAGATATTGATTTTTATTTAGGCAATCATTTTAATGCATCAGAGCTAGAAGAGTTAGAATCAAGAAATCAATCTTCTATGCCTATGGATAGATTGTATGCTGCTATTGAACAATTTAAAGCAATTGTTACATCTAAAAAACCTAAATTTAGTGCTATTGGTAGAGAAGACTCTGATAATAAATTAGCTAATGTATGGAAAACAATATTAGAATATACATGGGATAAGTCTGATGGTGATGAAGTATTCAAACAAGTTGTTCATGATTATGCTACTACAGGTTTAGGTTATTTTTATGCATACTTAGATAGAGATGCAGATTTTGGTCGTGGCGAAGTTAAGTTTACATATGTTGACCCATTCAGAGTTTATGTTGACCCAAATTCAAGACATAAATATTTTGATGATGCAGCTGGTATTATTGTTTCTACTATATTAACTAAACAACAGTTAATTGATTTATACCCACAGTTAAGTCAACCTGTAGAAGAAGGTTCTAATAAATTATTAATTGATGAAATTGAATTATTTAACACAGAGGAGGATTATCCTGATGCGACTAATAAAACTACTATGCAAAGTTTTACACCAGATAATACAAAAGATAAAGACTATAATATCGATAAGTATAGATTACTTGAACATTATAAGAAAGTAAGAGTTCCATATTATAGAGTTTTAGATGCAAGAACTGGTGATGAAAGAATTATGACTCAAGAGCAGTTTCTTGCAATGGCGGAAGATAAAGATTTTACTACGGCTATAGAAAACAAAAGTATTGATTTTGTAGAAGTAACACAGCCAAGAGTTAAATTAACATGTACAGTTGGGCAAATTGTATTATATGAAATGGTATGTGATACAGATAAATATCCAATTGTTCCTGTTCCAAACATTTGGACTAATACACCATATCCTATGAGTGATGTTAGAAAAAATAAAGCATTCCAAAGATTTTTAAATAAGACTATATCTCTTATTACTTCACATGCACAAGCTTCAGCTGGACTAAAATTATTAGTTCCTCAAGGAAGTGTTCATGATATTGAAGAATTAGAAAGAGATTGGGCAAATCCAAATGCTACAATAGAATATGACCCATCATTTGGAGAGCCACACTTCCCATCACCTCAACCATTATCTGGTAGTATTTTATCATTACCAAAAATGATTGAAGGTTATATTGATTTAAATATAGGTATATTTGAAATGATGCAAGGTAATACTGATGCAGCACCTCGTACTTATTCAGCTACTATGATGATGGAAAATGTTGGTCAAAGACGTTCACAATCTAAATTAAGAGATATAGAAGGGTCTATGAAAAGATTAGGTCAAGTCATATATAATATGGCTAGACAACATTACAGATTTAAAAAGACATTTAGAATTGTGCAAGCTAATAATGATATTAATGAATTTACAGTAAATTCTAGATTGTATGATGATAAAACACAAGAATTAATAAAAATTGAAAACGATATAACTGTTGGACAATTTGATATTCGTATTTTAGGCGGGTCTACACTACCATCTAATAAATATGGAGAGTTCCAACTTTATATGGAAGCATATCAAGCTGGTCTTATAGATAGAACTGAAGCTCTTAAAAAGACAGAAATATTTGACAAACAAGGAGTATTGCAAAGAACAAATGAAATTAGTAAATTATCTAATATGTTACAGCAAGCTCAACAACAAATTAAAAAGCTTGGTGGAGACTTACAAACTGCAGAAAGAGAAGCAGTTTCATCTCGTAAGAGAACAGAAGTCGAAAAATTTAAAAGTCAACTTGCAGAGCAGAAATACGAGAGCAAAGCACAAACAAGGTTGGCTACAAGTCGGTTACAAGATGCAGTTAAACTTGAATCTGAGAGATTACAACAAGACGTTGATAGTTAAACTCAACTAAAATTCAAGAGATTGCAGGAAGGATACAACTAATGGATAACGCATATGAAGAAGGACATCATGAAGGTGAAACCTCTGAAAATGTAGGGCAAGACGAAAATGTCGAAACGCAAGAGAGTTCTGAAAACTGGGAAGAGCAAGCAAAATATTTTCAAAGTGAAAAGGATAAACTCGCAGCGGAAAACTCTAAACTAAAGCAATATGAAAAAATTGGTCAATTATTGGAATCTCGACCTGATATTACTAATGCTGTTGCCAGCATGGTACAAGGCGGAGGTCAACCACAAGCACCTGAAAGAGTTGTTTTAGAAAAAGATGAATTTGACCCATGGGAAGCCTATAATGACCCACAGTCTAAATCGTACAAGTTCAGACAGCAAGAACTACAAGACAGTATTAATGGAGCTGTTAATCAACAAATGCAAGGTTTACAAAAAAGCCAAGGTGAAATGCAATTAAAGACCGAACTACAACAAAGAGGCTTAAGCCCACAAGAAGTAGACTCTTTTATGAATTTTGCGGCACAAAACCCTGCTGAATATGGTGTTGATGGCGCTATTAAAATGTGGAGAGCAATTGCTAATTCTGAAGCTAGTCAAGAAACAATGAATAACTCACTTGATGAAGTTCGTCAAACACAAGGAACACCTGCACAAGGAGGTGTATTACAAGGGCAAGCCCCTCAAACTCCTAAAAATGACGATGAAGAAATGTGGGATAGAGTTTTAAATGCTAGCAGTCGTGCGAATGTATTGTAAATAATATTAAAATGGTAAAGGAGAAAAAATGCCAACGTTTAATCAAGGGCAAGTAAATTTTGGGACTCCTGGAGGCAATACTACAGATAGTGCTAGTTTAAGTACTAGAAGACTGTATGATTTTAGCGATAGAATCGCAGATTTGGCACCAGACGAGTCACCATTTTTTGTATACTTGTCAAAAGTAGGAAAAGTACCTACAACTGATTCACAGTTTAGGTTTTTAGAAGATAGAACAAAAGTTCACAT
>MDSZ01058568.1_pt1 | contig 10270 bp, 9 predicted proteins | sample 811201 | NCBI WGS metagenome assembly MDSZ01 (sample SAMN05326647, study PRJNA326480) | marine metagenome | isolation source: seawater | place: Indian Ocean: North | collected 2010 | reverse complement strand
TTTTTCTTTAAGATTATTTGAAATTTTTTCTGATTTTTCTATGCTTGTTGTTCCAACTAAAACAGGCTGACCTTTATTATTACACTCTATTATTTTTCTTGTTATAGCATCATATTTTTCTTTTTCAGTTCTAAAAATTTGATCATTAAAATCCTTCCTAAGCATTTCTTTATTAGTTGGAATAGAAACTACATTAAGATTATAAATATCATAAAACTCCTCAGACTCAGTCATTGCAGTACCAGTCATACCTGATAATTTTTTATAAAGTCTAAAATAATTTTGATAAGTAATAGATGCTAATGTTTGATTCTCTTCTTCAATTTTGACATTTTCTTTTGCTTCGATTGCTTGGTGCAGACCATCTGAAAATCTTCTTCCACCTAAAACTCTCCCTGTAAATTCATCAATTATTAGAACTTTATTATCTCGTACAATATAATCTTTGTCTTTTTTAAAAATTAAGTTAGCTTTCATAGCTTGATTCGTGTGATGTACTAAATCGAGATTAGCCGGGTCATAAAAATTGTTGTTTTTTAAAAGATTTTTTTGTGATGCAAGTTTTTCAACTTTATCTACCCCAGCATCTGTTAAAATTACATTTTTGTTTTTTTCATCTAACTCAAAATCTGTATCCTGAAGATATCTGATGAAATCATTTGTCGAAGCATAAAGAGTAGTTTTGTCTTGAAGTTTTCCAGAAATAATTAAGGGAGTTCGGGACTCATCTATGAGAATGCTGTCTACTTCATCTACTATACAAAAATTATGACCTCTTTGAACCATCTCACTAAGTTCATATTTCATATTATCTCTCAAATAGTCAAAACCAAGTTCATTATTTGTTGCGTAAGTGATATCACAACCATAATTTTTTTTTCTTTTTTCGTCCTCGAGCTCATTAGTGATACAACCAGTTGAAACTCCCAAGTAATTATAAACTTTACCCATCCATGCCGAGTCTCTCTCCGCAAGATAATCATTAACTGTAACTATATGGACTCCTTCACCTTTTAAAGAGTTTAAGTATGCAGGCAAAGTTGAAACTAAAGTTTTACCCTCACCAGTTTTCATCTCTGCAATCTTTCCTCTATGCAGCATTAAACCGCCTGCGAGCTGAACATCATAATGTCTTTCGCCTAAAGTTCTTTTTGCGGCTTCTCTAACTAAAGCAAAAGCCTCAGGAATTATCTTATCTAAACTTAAAGAACCATTTTGAACGTTTTTTTTGAGATTTAATGTTTTCTCCTTAAAATCGCTTTCGTTGAGACTTTTTATTTCTGACTCTTTGTTATTTATAGCTATAATCAAATTTTGTATTTTGTCTAATTCTTGTTGATTAGAGCTTCTAAATAACTTACTAAAAGTTCTTGTAAAAAGATTCATTATACACCTATATATGTATTATTAATTTAAATTAAATAAAAATAATGACAATAAATATTAAAAATTTCCTAAACGATAAATCTAAATTATCTAAAATGGGTGAGTTTCAAAACTTGAAACAAATCGAGGGCTTGGAAATGTCCTCAATTTCTGCAGATTTATATGGCGACGGTAGAGATGATTTAGCTTTGTTTTATTTCAGAAAAGGAGCAAATTATGCAACATTAACTACGAGCAACAGCATTACTTCAGAGTTTATTCCATGGAACAATAATTCGCACAAAAAAATTATCAAAGGTTTATTAGTTAACACAAAAAATGCAAATACTTTTACTGGCAAACAAGGAAAAGAGAGTATTGATACTATTGCTAAAAATTTATCTAGAATTTTGACTTTAAAGGAGTCTAAATCTGCTAAGGGCACTAATGAAACAGTAAAAATAAAAGATTTAATCTTTGCATCAACAGGAGTTATCGGCGAGGAGTTTCCAGTCGATAAAATTAAAAATAATTTACAAGAGCTTACGGATAAACTTAGAGCTGAACATAATAAGATGTATTGGATAAAAATTGCCTCTGCAATTATGACAACAGATACTAGACCCAAAGTTGCTTATGAAGAGGTGATCATCGGCGATGAACTTATAAAGATTTGTGGTATTGCTAAAGGGTCAGGAATGGTAGCCCCAAATTTAGCAACAATGTTGTCATTCATTTTTACAAACGCTGATATTAACTCAAATTTATTAAAAACATTATTAAAAAGATCTATTTCGAATTCATTTAATGCCATCTCAGTCGATAGCGATCAATCCACAAACGATATGGTTACTATCTTTTCCACTAGAACATTAAAACTTGGGAATCTTTCTTTAGCAGATAAAACAATCCAAAAATTTGAATTAGCTCTTAAAAAATTGTGTTTAAATTTAGCAAAACAAATAGTTGTAGATGGGGAAGGGGCAAAGAAATTTTTAACTGTTAACGTTATAAATGCCAAATCTTTAAGTAGCGCCAAAAATATTGCTTTTTCCATTGCCAATTCTCCTCTTGTTAAAACTGCTGTAGCTGGAGAAGATCCTAACTGGGGCAGAATTGTAATGGGTATTGGCAAATCAGGCGAGATAGTAGATGCAAAAAAATTGAAGATAAAAATTGGGGAATTCTTGGTGGCTGAAAATGGAAAGATCTCGGATAGTTACGATGAAAAAAAACTAAAAGAATATATGAAATGGGACTCTGTAGATATAGAAGTTAATCTAAAACTTGGCAATGATTCATTTAAATGTTTCACTTGTGATTTTACCCACGATTACATTGATATAAATGCAAATTACAGAAATTAATATATGATAAAATATAACCTTATTTGTGAAAATAAACACGAATTTGAAAGCTGGTTTTCAGATTCAAGAGAATTTGAAAATTTAAAGAGTAAAAAACTTCTTGAATGTATTTATTGTTCATCAAAAAAAATTAACAAATCAATTATGTCTCCGATGGTTTCAAGAACTGCAATCGAAAAAGATGAGCTAAACAAGCTAAATAAGATGTTAGAAAACGAAAAAAAAAATCTCTTAAAAATTAGAAAATATGTAGAAAAGAATTTTGAGAATGTTGGAAAAAATTTAAGTAAAAAAGTTAGAGAAATTTATTACAATAAAGATGGTAAAAAAACCATTTATGGAACTGTAACTCAAAAAGAAAGAAATGAGTTGGCTGAGGAGGGTATCGACTTAATTAGCATTCCTTGGGTGGAAAAGGATAATTAAAGTTTTTTACTACATACAATATAATTTACAGATAAATTTCCTGATTGTTTCCATTTTTGAAAAATTGGATTAAAATCTAATCCCTTTATATCGACAGTTTCGAATTTTTCTTTAGAAAGGTAGTTCTCTAACTCCTCAGGTTTTATAAATTTATTCCAATCATGGGTTCCTATTGGCAACCATCTTAAAATATATTCAGCTCCTATTATAGCTTTAATGTAAGAGGTTAAGGTTCTATTTAAGGTAGCAGTAAACATTAAACCGTTTTTTTTTAATAATTTTGCACAAGATTGAAAATATAAAGGTAAATTATCTACATGCTCTACAATCTCTAAATTTAAAATTATATCATATTGTTGAGTTTTGTTTAATTTTTCTGGTGAAGTGTTAACATATTCAATTTTAAGATTGCTCTGAATGGAATGCAATTTGGCAATTTTAATATTTTTTTCAGACGCATCTATACCAGTAACTTCACCTCCCAATCTTGCCATAGGCTCACTTATTAATCCCCCTCCACAACCTATATCTAAAATTTTTAAACCTTTTAAGAAATCATCATCAATGTCTTTTAAATTAAAATATTGTTTAATTTGATCATTTATATACTTGATCCTAATAGGGTTAAACATATGCAATGGTTTGAATTTACCTTGCACATCCCACCACTCATCTGCTAGATTGGAAAACTTTTGAATTTCTTCTTTATTTATAGTAGTCATAATAAAAAATTTTAAAACATATTATTACCTAATTATATTATATTAAATTCTATAAAATGTTAAAAAAAGTGTTAAAGTTTGGCGGAACATCTGTTGGAAGTATTAAAAGGATACAACATGTCGCTGGTATTATTAAGAAAGAACGCCTAGACGGAAATAAAATTATTGCAGTTGTCTCAGCAATGTCAGGTAAAACTAATGAATTGGTTAAACTGTCTAATGATATAGCAAAAAATTTTAATAAGAGAGAGCTAGACGTTCTTTTATCCTCTGGAGAACAAGTAACTTGTGCTTTACTCGCGGGCGTATTAACTGAAATGAAGATAAAAGCTCAATCTTGGTTAAATTGGCAAATTCCTATTTTGACCGAGGGCGAACATTCAAATGCAAGAATAATTAATATTAATACTGAAAAGATAAATAAGTTTATTGAAAAGGGTGTTGCTGTTGTTCCTGGTTTTCAAGGGATTTCTGCAGATGGTGAGGTTACTACAATAGGTAGAGGTGGTTCTGATGCCACTGCAGTGGCCATTGCAAAACTGTTAAATGCAGATAGCTGTGAAATTTATACCGACGTAGATGGGATTTATTCAACAGATCCCAACAGAATACCAGTAGCAAAAAAAATTGAAAAAATTTCATATGATGAGATGCTCGAATTATCTTCTCTTGGTGCAAAAGTTATGCAGCCCTCTGCAGTGCAAACCGCAATGATGTACAATATACCATTAGAGGTAAAGTCAACTTTCTCAAACAGAAAAGGAACTAAAATTTTTGATCAACAAAACTTAAATTATAAAAAAAGTGTAACAGGTGTTGCATATTCTAAAGATGATGCAAAAATAACAATAATTGATGTTGAGGACAAACCAGGCGTTGCTGCTAAGATTTTTGAGCCAATTTATGACGCTCGTATAAATGTTGACATGGTAATTCAGAATATATCGTCTGACCTAAAAAAAACCGATATAACTTTTACTATTAAACGAGATGATTTAGAAAAAACAAAAGAAATACTAGAAAACAACAAAAATATTAAATTTAAAAAAATAACTTATAACGATAAAGTTGCCAAAGTATCAATTGTAGGCGCTGGTATGGTTTCTACACCAGGTATAACTTATAAAATGTTTAAATGTTTAGCTGAAGATAAAATTAATATAATTGCCATATCTACATCTGAAATTAAATTATCAGTGATAATTGATGAAAATGAAACTCTGAGAGCGGTTAAAAACTTACACACAATTTTTGAATTAGATTAAAATGGAAATAAGACCTCATAGAATTATAAAACGAAAGAAAACTAAAGTAATTAGAGTAGGGGACGTTTTAGTAGGAGGAGATAATAAAATAAGCGTTCAATCAATGACAAATACTTTAACAACTGATGAAATTAAAACAATTAAACAAATTCATTCACTAGAGGATGCTGGTGCGGACATAGTTAGAGTCTCCTGTCCAGATATAAATTCCACTAAAGCACTCAAGAATATTGTAAAAGAGTCTAATATTCCAATTGTCGCGGATATACACTTTCATTATAAAAGAGCTATAGAGGCAGCAGAAATGGGTGCTAATTGTCTAAGAATAAATCCAGGTAACATTGGTTCAAAAGAAAGATTATTGGAAGTCGTAAAAGCTGCAAAAGCCAACAACTGTTCTATGAGAATAGGAGTGAATGCAGGCTCTTTAGAAAAAAAATTGTTAGAAAAATATAAAGAACCTTGTCCTGATGCACTAGTTGAAAGCGCCAAATACAATATTAAGTTGTTGGAAGACAATGATTTTTTTAATTTTAAAATAAGCGTGAAATCTTCTGATATTTTTTTAACAGTTAAAGCTTACGAAAAATTATCTGCAATTTGTGATTATCCCTTGCATTTAGGTGTAACCGAGGCAGGAGGATTATTTACCGGAAGCATAAAGTCCTCAATAGGAATTGGACAGCTTTTAATGCAAGGCATAGGCGATACAATACGAGTTTCTTTATCTTCTGATCCTGTTGATGAAATAAAAGCTGGTTTTGAAATTTTGAAATCTTTGGGAATAAGATCTAGAGGAGTTAATATAATTTCTTGTCCATCATGTGCAAGGCAAGCTTTTCCGGTAATTGAAACAGTGAAAAAATTAGAGAAAAAATTATCTCATATAAAAAAACCTATTAATTTGTCAATTATAGGATGTGTAGTTAACGGGCCAGGAGAGGCATCGCAAACAGAAATTGGCTTAACTGGTGGAGGGCAGGACAATAATCTATTGTATCTATCAGGCATACCCCATAGCAAAGTTGCCAGCTCGGAAATTATAGATAGGGTAGTAGAGATGGTTGAAAAAAAAGTCAAAGAATTAAAATAAAATGATACCACTAGATAAGGTTAAAGATATTATTGAAAAACATAATTTACTAGAAAGAGAGTTATCGTCTGGTTCAATTGACCCAAAAAATTATGCCTCTAAGTCAAAAGAATACTCCAATCTCGGAAATATAATTCTAATAGCTAAAGAATATCTAAATATTGATATTGAAATAAAGGATTTAAATCAAATTATAGAAGATAAGAAAAATGAAGGTGAAATTGTTGAAATGGCTAAAAAAGATTTGCACGAAATAGAAAAAAAAAAAAAGGATTTTGAGAATAAATTAAAGATTTTTTTGTTACCAAAAGACGCGGACGATGAAAAAAATGTTATTGTTGAGATAAGAGCTGGCACTGGAGGTTTAGAGGCTTCACTTTTTTGTGCAGACTTATTTAGAATGTACGAAAAAGTTTGTAATAAAAAAAATTGGCTGTTAGAAATAATAAATATTTCAAAAAGTGAGGCTGGAGGTTATAAAGAAGTAATATTTTCGGTAAATGGAAACGAAATTTATTCTTATCTAAAGTATGAGTCTGGTGTGCACAGAGTACAGAGAATACCTGAAACAGAAACACAAGGAAGAGTTCATACCTCTGCTGCTACTGTAGCGGTTTTACCAGAAGTTGAGGAAGTTGATATAAACATTAAAGACTCTGATTTAAGAATAGATGTATTTAGAGCCGGTGGTCCGGGAGGTCAGTCAGTAAATACTACTGACAGTGCAGTAAGAATAACTCATATACCGAGTGGAGTTGTGGTAAGTCAACAAGATGAAAAATCGCAACACAAAAATAAAGCTAAGGCTTTAAAGATTCTTAGATCTAGAGTTTATGAGGCAGAAAAAAGAAAAAAAGATCAGGAGCGATCAAGTAATAGGCGTAACCAAATTGGATCAGGAGATAGATCAGAGAGAATAAGAACATACAACTTTCCACAAGGCAGAGTTACCGATCACAGAATAAATTTAACGTTACATAAACTAGATGAATTTCTTAGTGGAGAAATTCATGATGAAATGAATCAAGAATTAAGACTACAAGATCAAAACTTAAAATTAGAGAGTTTAAATCAATGAACACTATTCAATTATTAAATAAAGGTATCAAAAAATTAAAGACTAAAAAAATCAGAACATCACAACTAGACACAGAGATAATCCTGTCAAAAATATTAAATAAAACTAGAGAAAAAATGTTAATAAGCTTGAATCAAAAAATTAACGATAAAAATATTTTAGATTTTAACAGATTAATTCTTAGAAGATTAAAGAAAGAGCCAATAGCACTTATACTAAATGAAAAAGAATTTTGGAGTAAAAATTATGAAGTTAACAAAAGTACTTTAATCCCAAGACCAGAGACAGAATTAATGGTAGAAAGTCTTGTAAAAATTTACAAAAATAAAAAATTATCAATTATAGATATCGGCACAGGAAGTGGTTGTATTTTGTTAAGTTTATTAAGTGAGTTAAAAGACTCCTATGGTGTTGGTTTAGATATTTCAAAGGATGCTATTAAAATTGCAAAAAAAAATGCAAAAAAACACAATATTTTAAACAATGTTCGTTTTATAAATAAGTCTTTAAATGATATTCACAATCAAAAATATGACTTAGTTGTTTCAAATCCACCATATATTCAGACAAGAGATATAAAGTATTTGGATGATGATATTAAGATGCATGAACCCAAAATAGCTTTAGATGGAGGAAATGATGGGCTTGACCTTATTAAAAAAGTTATCTACAAAACTAAATATATTTTAAAGTTAAACGGTAGGCTTGCACTTGAAATAGGATACAAGCAAAAATTAAAAGTTTCAGAAATACTATATAAAAACAATTTTAGGATAGAACATATAATAAGAGATTATGGTGATAACATCAGATGTTTCATTTCAAAATATAATGGTTAAGAGTAATTATGAATATCAATAGACGAAGAAATTTTCGACCCAGACAACAAAAAAATAATTTTAGGCGAAGAAATGGTACTATGAGTTCAAATAACTCTATAAGTTATAATAATGGTAATAGTGGTTTTAACAGAAATAGCTCAACGAATAATATTCATAGCGTTGAAAAAGCTATGCTAAAATTCCAGCAATTAGCAAAAGATGCACAAAGTAATGGCGACCCAGTATTATCTCAAAACTATCTTCAACATGCTGACCATTATTTAAGAAGATACAATGAGTTAAGTGAAAAAAAAGAAGTTATATCTGAAAAAAAAGTTTCTAACGAAAAAAATTCCAAGGATTAAAATACATTTAAGGAATTGAAATAAAATTCAAATTTCTAGTCACCTCAACTCAGATAATTTAAGATCAATTTTTATTCTCTCAAGCTCAAACTCTTCTCTTGCTTTTCCTCTAAGTATTTTTCCAGATGGTAATTTTAATTTTTGAGAATTGACTTTTTTACCGTTTACTAAAACTTCATAATGTAAATGTGGTCCGGTCGACATACCAGTTGAGCCAACGTATCCAATAATTTGACCTTGCTTAACCTTTTTTCCTTCTTTAATACCCTTAGCAAAAGATTTCATGTGCGCATAAATAGTCTCGTAAGTTGAATTATGTTTTATTTTTATACAGTTTCCTCCACCACCACACCATCTTGCACGAGTTACAGTTCCTGAACCTGATGCCATAATTGGTGTGCCACTTGGCGCTGCGAAGTCAGTTCCTCTATGCATTTTGTTGTAACCTAAAATTGGATGTTTACGCATTCCAAAAGAGGAAGATAAGCGAGCGCCGTTGATTGGTGTTTTCATTAGAGATTTAGTGATACTTTTACCTTTAATGTCATAATATTCTTCATCATTTTTGTAATTAAAATTATATAGATTTATTTCATTCCCATTAACGTACATAGATGCATAAATAATTTTTCCTGTATCTTTAACCTCTCCATTATCATCTTCAAATTTTTCATAATAGATTTCAAACCAATCTCCTTTTCTTATGTCTCTCTGAAAATCTACTTCAAACCCAAAAATTCTTGCAAATTCAATAATAATATTTGGTTCAATTTTAGATTTAACTGCAGCATTATATAGATTATCTTTTATCACATTCTTGACCACGGTTTCTTTTTTATTAAGTCGAATTATATTTTCCTTAATAATAAACTTATCTTTCACTTTTCTGACTTCGACGCTTGTAGTGTTATTAATAGGAAAAAAAAGATTGATAAGAGTATTTGTTTGTGTTCCAGTTTCTTTCAAAATTAATGATATTTCTCTACCTGAGTAAATATAAGAAAGATTTCTATTTTTTAGTTTTGATGATATTTCTGCGATATCTTCATTTTTAACATCAAATTTTTTTAGTATTTTTTCTAAAGTATCGTTATTTTTAATTGAATATCTTATCTCTTTATATGGACTATTAATCTTTGAGATAAAAAAGTCAGTAATTGATGAAAATTCTTTGGATTTAGTAATAATTTTAAAATTTCTTGAATTTTTTTCGTAAGTTTTAGAATTGATATTGGTTATTGTAAAATATGTAATAGTAAAAAGAATAATTAAGGCTAAATATATTACAGGGTTTAAATTTGAAATTTTCAGTTTGTTAAATATAATTTGGTTACCAGTATTGAATATTTTTTTTAAACTATTGTTAAATATTTGAATTATCGTCATAGTTGTTTTTCTACAAAAAAAACATAGGGTTTGCAACGTAAGGATGTCAAAAAAGCCAGTATTTACTGGGTTTATTTACCAATATACGCCTTGACTTATACTTTAATTGTAATAAAACCAGCGCTCACCTCTGCATAATTATATTTTTACATTGCTAGAGGTGTATAGATTTGAAAAATCAAATCTTAGCTTTTTTAAATTGTTTATTTAAGAAGAGAAGTGTGGGCGGCTAGGTTAATAAAGAAATTGTCGTACACACTTTAACGAAAAAATAACTTTGATATACCTCAAAGTTATTAAAGCTAGTGTGCGCCGTTATTAAACTTGAGAGTTTGATCATGGCTCAGAACGTACGCTGGCGGCACGCCTAACACATGCAAGT
>MDSZ01048027.1_pt1 | contig 10270 bp, 8 predicted proteins | sample 811201 | NCBI WGS metagenome assembly MDSZ01 (sample SAMN05326647, study PRJNA326480) | marine metagenome | isolation source: seawater | place: Indian Ocean: North | collected 2010 | reverse complement strand
CGTTTGCCCCTATATAGGAATGTTCACCAATTTTAACATTTCCTAACAACAATGCTTTTGGAGCAATGGTCACAAATTTTCCAATTTTACAATCATGATGTATTTGAGCTCCAATATTAATTTTTACTCCATTATCTATCTCAACATTAGACATTATTCGCGCAAAATCTTGCACGATGATGCCTCTCTTTTTTATCAATTTTGATAGAGTTGTTTGAGAAATAAAAGATTTTTTAAAATAAAAATTTTTACAATTATTTTTATAAATTGAATTAAATAGCTTTTCTCTAGTTAGGCTATCATCTATAGCAATTATTACGTCAGGATTATACTTTTTCTTTATTTTAAGCCAGTTATTTTTAGTATGATTACCAAGCCAATTTTTTTTACTAATTGATTTATAAATTTTATTTTTATCTGAAAAATATCCTAAAAATAAAGTTAAATTTCTTTTGATTAAATCTATAAAATCATTATCTTTACCAATTATACAAAATTTTTTTTTAACCATATATAATACTCAAAAATTATATTAATGAACCTTATATGCCTAAAACATTACTAAAAAAAGTAAATTTTTGTGAACCAGTAATTGGCAATCAAGAATTAAAAAATATACAAAAAGTCTTAAAAATGAACTGGCCTAATGAAGGTCATTTTACAGAAATATTCGAAAAAAAAATTGAAAAACTACTAAAAGTAAAATATGCCATTTGTGTAACAAGTGGAACGGTTGGAATTTTTTTAGCCTTAAAAGCTATTGGTGTATCTGAAAAAGATGAGGTAATTGTCCCGGATATTACTTTTGGAGCAACTGCCATGGGCGTAAAATTGAGTGGAGCTAAAATTACTTTAGTAGATGTTAATAAAAATGATCTTAATTTTAATTTAAAAGAACTTCAAAAAAAAATTAACAAAAAAACAAAAGTAATAATACCAGTACACATTTCTGGAAGGGCGGCAGAAATGGATTCTTTAAAAAAAATAGCAAAAAAAAATAAACTTTATATACTTGAAGATGCCGCTGAGGCTTTATATTCAAAATATAAAAATAAGTTCCTTGGTACCATTGGAGACTTGGGTTGTTTCTCACTTACAGCAAGCAAGGCAATTACAACTGGTCAAGGTGGTATAATTGTTACTAATAAAAAAAAATTGTACAATAAAATAAAGCTTTTAAAAAACCAGGGTATTCTCGGTAGGTCCGACGGAGGAGATGTAAAACATATTACAGTGGGATATAACTTTAAGTATACAAATCTGCAAGCTGCAATGGGCTTAGCTCAATTATCTACATTAAAAAAACGTGCTTATAAATTAAAAAAAATAAATCGTTTGTATAAAAAAAAATTAAAAAATGTAAAAAATCTTGAATTTTTAAAATATAATTTTTCTGGTGGAGAAGTACCTCTTTGGACTGATGTATATGCTTTAAAAAAAAGAGATGAATTGATAAACTTTCTTAAAAGTAATGGAGTAATATGTAGAAAATATTGGTATCCTCTTCATTTCCAAAAGCCTTTTAGAGAATCTAACAAAAAATATAAGAATTCATCTTCTATCTATAAAAAATTATTTTGGCTGCCCTCTTCATCGAATTTGAATAACAGAGAAATATCTTATGTTTGTGATCTAATAAAAAAATTTTATAAGGTAAATTAAATGGAAAAAAATCTTTCAATTATAATACCGGTTTATAACGAAAAAGAGAGCCTTTCCTTAATGATAAAAATTTTAAATTCTACTTTAGAATTTAACAACGAAATTATAATAGTTTATGATAATGAAAATGATAATTCAATTCCAGTGGCAAAAAAATTACAAAATGACTTTAAAAATATTACTCTAGTTCATAATACGATAGGCAAAGGAGTAAAATACGCATTGCAAGCAGGTGTTGAAAAATCTCAATATCAAAATATTTTGATAACTGCGGTAGATGAAATATTCCCAATTATATCTATTGATAAAATGCTAAATATGATTGTTAAAGACAATTATGATTTTGTTAGCGGAACTAGATATAGAAATGGAGGTAAAAGATTGGGAGGTTCTTTAATAGGTCATTTTTTATCGCGTTTTGCAAATAAATCTTTTTGCCTAATTACAAAATTTCCGATGTCAGATTTAACTACAGGAATAAAGATGTTTAAAAAAGATTTTTATAAAAAAATTGAGATCTCTACCAACCCTGTTGGTTGGGTATTTGCTTTTGAACTTTCTATAAAAGCATATATTATGAATCTAAAAGTTGGCGAGGTTCCTCTTATTTCTGTTGATAGATTATTTGGCGGAGAGTCAACTTTCAGAGTCGGAAAATGGGTTCATGAATATCTCAAGTGTTATTTTTGGGGATTAAGATTAATTTTATTTAAAAAAAATAAAAAATGAATAAAAAAAAGAAAAATTTTGTGGTCACTGGCGGAACTGGATTTATTGGCGCTGGTATTTGTAAACTTTTAATAAAAAAAAATTATAATCTTAAAATATTTGACAATAACTCAAGGGGAAGCTTGAAAAAATTTAAAGGTATTCAAAAAAAATTTACCTTTATTAAAGGAGATATCAGAGACAAAAAAAAAGTTAATAAAGCATTTAAAGGGGCAGACGCGGTGGTTCATCTTGCTTATATTAATGGGACTAAATATTTTTATAAACAACCAGTTAAAATCTTAGATATTGCAGTTAAAGGAATTTTAAATGTTTTAGAATGTTGTATTGAAAATAATATCAAGGAACTTTATCTAGCTTCAAGTTCAGAAGTATATCAAACACCGAACAAGATCCCTACTGATGAAAAAGAGATGTTAAAAATTCCAAATATTTATAATCCAAGATATTCCTATGGAGGTGGGAAGATTTTAACAGAATTAATGGGTATAAATTATGGTAAAAAATATTTTAAAAGATTAATAATTTTTAGACCACACAATGTTTATGGACCAGATATGGGAAATGAGCATGTTATCCCAGAATTTTTAAATAGATTTAAAAAGTTGAAAGGTCACAAATTTAAGATTCAAGGATCAGGAAAAGAAATCAGAACATTCATATATATTGATGATTTTGTTAATGCTTTTGATTTATTACTTAAAAAAGGAAGACATTTACAAATATATAATATTGGTACCACCGAAAAATTAACCATTAGCAATCTTGCAAAAAATATAGGGAATTTATTAAATAAAAAGATACAAATACAAAAATCGCCTTTAAAAAAAGGTGGAACAAAAATAAGAATTCCCGATATTTCTTTGATAAAAAATATAGGTTTCAAGCAAAAATATAAAATTAAGAATGGTCTAAGGAAAACAATAGATTTTTATAATAAGTAATGAAAAATATTAAGTATTTTTTGATAATAATATTTATTATTTTTATCTTTTTTTATTTTAAAGACTTTATTCTTGAAATTTTCAAAATTGTTTTTGATAAGCTTATTTTTTTTGAAAGAAATTATTATATTATTTTTTTAATTTTTTTATTGGTAACAAATATTATAAACTTTTTAACACCAATACCAACTTTTCCAATAATAATATTTAATGGATTCATGTTGAAAGATTTTGGATTCTTTTTAACGTATTTTATGATCATTTTATGCTCTTTAACTTTATTCAAATCAGTTAAATATTTTAAGTTTTTCTTGAATACTAAATTTTATTTAAAAACTATTTCAGTGATTAATAATAATAAAAATAATGACTTTAACTTTTTTCTTATATCCGCTAGCAGGTATGTTTTACCGTATTTCATTCATAATATATTTTTTGGTTCTATTTTAAAAAAAAGTAGAATTTTTTTTATCTCTATAATTATCGCAGAAATTCCAATAGTTTTTATACTGAATAAATTTGGAAAAGATTTGAGGTCTTTAAATGATCTCAACACAATAGATATTAACACTATACTTAAAATAGAATATCTAATCTCATTTATTCTGCTTTTTTTATTATTGCTTATCGTTAATAGAGCAACTAACTATATTAATAAAAAATAAATTTATATGTGTGGAATATTTGGGATTCATCTAAAAAATTTAAAAAAATCTAGTCAAAGTTTAGTCAAAGATATTAAAACTTTGTCATTATTAAGCAGAAAAAGAGGGCAGGATACTTTTGGCTTACTAATTTCATCTATGAATGAAGAAAAAATATTTAAGGTAAATTCTGATCCATCAAGTGTATTTAGCAGAACAGATTATAAAAATTTTATTAAGACTTCATTACAAAACCTAAATGAGACTGATTCAATTTCAATAATAGGACAAACTCGACTTGTTACAAATGGTACAAAATTTTTAGCTGAAAATAATCAACCTATTATTTCAAAAAACATACTTGGAGTTCACAATGGAATAATAGTGGATGATAAAATATCAAGTGGTAAAAATATAAAATTAAATAATGAGGGTTACAATATAAAAAGCGACTCGCTCAATTTATTTGAAAATTTAAGTAATATTTTTGAGGAAGATAAAAAAAATTTTTTAAGAAATTTCAATCAGTATTTGAAAAAAATTGATGGAAATTACTCAATTTCTTTTAGAATTCCAGAACTAAAACTCAATTTTTTATCATCAAATTGTGGATCTCTATTTTATATTCATGATGAAAATTTTATATTATTTGCCTCTGAACGTTCAATTTTAGAGGATTTTATAAAAAAATCTTTTTTCAAATCCAATATTAACAAACACCTTATTAAAAGAATTTTAAATCAAAATATTATATTCAATGATGATTTAAAATTTCTAGGTTTAGAAAATTCAAATCTCAATAATTTCTTTTCCTCTTCAAGTTCTTTTAAGATATTCGATAATATTTCAGATGAAATAAGGAGGAGAAAAGATTTAAAAAAATGTACCAAATGTATTTTGCCGTCCACATACCCTTTTATAAAATTTGACGAAAATGGAGTTTCTGATTATTTCAAAAGATATAAAAAACAAAAATTTTTAGGTGAAGACAAATTATTCGAGATTTTAGATAAGTACAGATCTAAGGATGGGTCTCCTGACTGTATAGTTGGTTTAAGTGGAGGTAGAGATAGCAGTTACGGTTTACACTTATTAAAAACAAAATTTAAAATGAATCCTATCGCTTTCACATATGATTGGGGACTTACTACAGATATTTCGAGGGTTAACCAATCCAAAATTTGCGGTAAGCTTGGAATAGAACATATTATTAGGTCTGCTAATATTACAAAAAAAAGAAATTATGTAAGAAATAATATTATGGCTTGGTTAAAAAGACCTCATCTAGGAATGTTGCCAGTAGTTCAAGCAGGAGATAAACCGTTTATGGATTATGGTGATATAATTGCGAAAAAACATAATATTAAATTAGTAGTTCAATTTACTGGATATCAACTAGAACAAAGAGAATTTTTTCTTGGTTTTGCAGGCATAAATCAGAAACTGCAAAATAATCAAAGAATGTCATCTTACAGTTTATTAAATAAATTAAAAATGTTTTACTTTTATTCAACTCAAAGTTTGATAAACCCTAGTTACTTAAATGCAGCTTTGTTCGATAATTTCCAAGGTTTTATTTCAAGCTTCATTAGAAAAGAAAATTCTCTACATTTTTATAATTATATAAAGTGGGATGAAAAAAAAATGGTTGATACATTACTTGATGAATATAATTGGATGAACGATGTTGCGTACGGGAAAAACCAATGGAGAATGGGTGATGGTCAAACCACTTTTAATAATTTTATATATTATACATTAGCCGGATTTTCAGAATTTGATAATTTTCGATCTAATCAAATATGTGAAGGTTTGATAAATAGAGAAACTGCATTAGAGTTAGTGGAGAAAGATAATAATTTTAAATTTGAAATTTTGAAAAATTTTAGTGAGATTATTGGCTTCAATTTAGACGATGTATTATCTAAGATAATTTCTTTTCAGAAATTATATTAATTAAAACTTTATAGAGTTCAAAAAATAATTGAAAATTTTTCTTTAAATTAAAAATATTAATAGTTGAAGATTTTGATATATCGTAAGAAACCGGTAATGAAATCATCTTTTTTGATAGTTTTGAATAGAGATAAATAAGCTCAATATCTAAAAAAAACTTACTAGATATGAATTTATGGTTGTTAAAACCTTTTATTTTTTTAAAACCTTTTAAACCTGCTTGAGTATCAATATTTTTAGTATCAAGTTTAATTGTGATCTTTAAAAGCAAACTGATCATGTATCCTACTATAAATCTAAATAAAACGTATAAGTTTAAATCTTTTTTAATTATCTTACTTTTTTTGTGTCTTCTATTAATAAAAACAAAATCATTCTTTTTTTTTAACAATTTAATTACAGTTCGAAATTTTGAAAAATATGGTAAGTCGCTATCAATCAAAATTACGTGATTATATTTTGATTTTTTCAAACCTCTTCTTATAGAATATGATTTGCCTTTATTATATTTATTATTAAGAATATAAAAATTTTTTTTTTTTAAAAAATCCTTTATTAAAAATTTTGTATTATCTGTACTGCCATCGTTTATCAATATTACCTCATAATTGACTTTAATTTTTTTCATAAACTTAAATAAAAAAGAAATTTTATCTTTTATAATATTTTGATCATTAAAAGTTGGAATAATAATTGATAAATTTTTCATATTTTTTCTTTCAATTGAATTGTTTTTAACAAAATACCTAGTTTTCTAGCATCAGGACTTTCAAACACTTCAAATGGCGAAATCAAACCTTCAAAATTTAATTGAATTATAACCTCTTTTTTAACATGATTTTTAGATAGTAATAAATTTATTTCATTTTCATTATTAAGATTAGAACTTTTTATAATTTTTCCATTTATTAAAACATTTAGTTTGTAATTTTCATTAAAATTTTTTTGATAAGTTAAAAAAGATAGTTTTAAAGTAACATCATTGTTTATATCTTTAGGTAAGTTAAAAATTAAAAAAGAATTTTTTCCTTCTGACCATATTCCGTCGTTATGAAAATTATGTGACCAGCCAAAACCTTGATATTTACCCTTAAAATTTAAATTATAAATTTTTTCTAGTTCTAATGTATCTAATTTAATTTTTTTTAATTCGTTAATATCTTTTTGGTTCATCATGTATCTTTTATTAGGCAAAATTATCCAAAAATTATCTCTTAGAAAAAAACCATGATTGGATGAAGAAAACTGCAGTTTCAATTGATTCAAGTGACCTTTGTTATCGATTATGTATGCTGTATTTTGATCTAATTTATTTTTAGAAATATCATTAATTAATTTGTATCTTACTAATGCAGCTTTTTCTCTATCCATCGCTGCATTAAGGATTATATCAGTTTTAATACTATCCAACCTCCCTAAAATTTTACTTAAGTTAGAAAAGATAGGTCCGTAGTTATTATAAAGATAAGTTGTCCTTAGTTTATCAAAATCTTTAGCAATTATATTCCAAATTTCATCTTTATTATTATTCTCAACTTTAATTAAATTTTTGAATGAATAAGTTTTAAGGCCTTTTGAAATGTCAACAATCTGGATTAGTAGCAAAAGAGAAATCAGAGAAATTGAAAATTTTCTTCTTGTATTTTTATAAATAACTAAAAGAGAAAAAAATAAAACAATATAAATTACTGGCCATGCAAATCTTCCAGTAGAAGAAAAAATACTTAATGCACCAAAAATATATTTTGGTAAATCAATATTTATTACCTCATATCCTAAAAAAGAGATATTTGTGGAGATTGCCCATAAAAAAAAGATAATTAAAGAAATATTAAAAAATGATATAAAAGGAAAATCATTTTTATAATTCCTAGCAATAAATTTTTTTTGGAGAAATATTAATAGAGCTAGAAGTATCAAGATAATGTTAGAGATCCCAATATATGTAAAGCCTTCTAAATGCGTTCCAGGTAGATCTGGCAAAAAAATAGACCAAGATACTGTTTGCCCATCTAACTTGGGGTCAAAAAAACTTAATAAGTCAATCTTGAAAATCCCATAGCCACTTGATACTGCATTAATTGGAGATGACTCAAAATAACCAACGATGTACATTAAAATGAAACAAAATAATAATTTCAAAAAAAGATCGTTAAACAAAATTTGAAAATTTTTATTTTTTAGAATTTTTTTTATCAAAGAACAAAAGTAAATTATGAATATTATAACTGTAAAATATAAATGAATTAGCAATGATAAGAAAATTAAAACATACCAATGTACATTTTTTTTTTCAGACTTTATAAAATATAAATTATAAAAAGCATATAGAATTAACCAATGCGCTCCTAATGAGAAATGGTGTGAAATTCTAAATAAAAGAAATGGAACTAATAAAAAAAATAAACTAGCAATTAAAGAAAAAAAATTGTCCTTTGTAATACTATTTAATAATAAAAAACTGAATAATAATTGTAAAAAGAAACATAACAAAATCCATAAGCCAAAATATTGAAAGTCTGGAGAGATAAAAGGTTTTAAAATTTTAAAAAAAATAGCAAATAAAGGTATGTTATCTGTAAATATTATTGAATTTGAGACTTCCAGACCATAATTTGGATTTTTCCCTAATGGAAATCGCCAAACATCATCTAAAAAGTATTTCCAGCTAAGTTGAGCATTAGTAAGATCTCCAGATCCATAAAGCCATTCAACATTATTAAAAAAAAATTATTTTTACCTACAAAAAAAATCGTTAACGAAATTGAAATAATTAAAAAAAAAACTAAATAATTGAATTTATTATTTATCATCGATGAGTAATATAGTTTCTATAATTTAGCAAAGCAACAGAGATCCATAACAAAGTCCCATTCCATGTAGTAAATAAACTTCCTGTAGATTTAATTGGAAATATTTCTATTAAAATATTTATGAGTATAAGTGATAAAAATATTTTTTCAGTATAAGAAATTTTAGAGGAAAAAATAAATTTTGTTTTTTTTATAATTAAGCTAAAGATAAATAAAGTAAGAATGATAAAACCAAGTAAACCTGTATCGTGTAAAACCTCTAAATGATAATTGTGAGGATGTGTAGAGCAAAGAGTATTTTTTTCTTTTAAATAATTTTTACATTCATATCTAAAAGACTTTAATCCTGATCCAAAAATTTTATTATCATTGAAAGATTTAAAAGCTGTATTAAATATTTTTCCATGGTTCGGAAGAGAATTATTATCTGAGACACTATTTTTAATTTCATTATTATTTTTTGCTATTTCTTCAATATTGATTATTTTTACAATTTTATTTATAAAGCCTTTATATTTATAATTAATATCTTCATTCATGCTATAGAGAGAAAAAAATATAGGTACCAAAATTATCATTACGATTATTAATTGTTTTCTTAAAATTTGAAAGAAGCTTAAAATTAAAACACAAGTAATAATAATAATTAGAAATGAAATTCTATTACTTGCGAGATAAGTGGCAAACAATACGAGAAAAATTGATATTATTGATAAAAAAAATGAATTTTTATCTTTTTTATTAAAAACAATTAAGCTTCCAATTAAAGAGAAAAGAAACAATTTTTGCAAAAATGCACCAGCTATTGCTTCGTGTTCAAAAACACCTGTAATTCTACCTTCCCAAGGTTCATAGCCTAATATATTTTTACCGTAATAAAATTGGAGCAATAAATCTAAAGAAACTAGAATTGATAATATTAAACAAATATTAAAAAAATAATAAAAATTTATTTTTTTATTTTTAGATAAAGTGTCTATAGATATGTAAAGAAAGAAAAATTTTAATAAAAATAACGATTTAATTAAATTTGAAGTACCAATTTTATCAAAATTTATAAACGATGATAGAATAACGGAAATAAAGAATAAAAAAAGAAATATACTTGAATTATCAAAAGCAATTTTAATTTTCTTAGAGAAAATACTAAAAAAACTTAATATTAAAAATATTATTAAATTGAGATTTACTGCTAAACTCCCAAGTATAAATGATAAAGGAAAAAAATAAAAAGAAATTTCTAAAGGGGAAAAAGTATTTTTTTTTTTAAATAACATTTAAATATTAAATTATTTGTTTACAATCCTTTTATATAGTTATTTAATTATTAATAAATTAAAAATGATAATTAACTAAAAAATTGTTAAATTAAGGGCGTGTAGTTCAGTGGTAGAACGCTACGTTGACATCGTAGAGGTCATAAGTTCAATTCTTATCACGCCCACCATAAAGAAAGACCTGCATTTAGATGAAATTAATAGGTATTTACATATTAATTTAAAACTACTATAAAATATCGCCT
>MDSZ01118922.1_pt1 | contig 10271 bp, 16 predicted proteins | sample 811201 | NCBI WGS metagenome assembly MDSZ01 (sample SAMN05326647, study PRJNA326480) | marine metagenome | isolation source: seawater | place: Indian Ocean: North | collected 2010 | reverse complement strand
GCGCATTTTTTGTAAGACAATTTTCTGTAGTATGGGTAGTATTTACCTTTGAAGAAGATGCTCTCCTTGGAAAAGTATCACCTTATCTTATCCAGCCACTAAATCCATTTTTTAGATATTTTGCCCAGCATATAGCTGAACAAGTAACTAGACTTCCTTTCGCAATAATTATCGCATTCATATTCTTCCTTGTTAATCCCGAAAGCTTATGGATCCCAAGCATTAGTATTTTCTTATTATCTTTTTTATCTACTTTTTTATCTTTTGTAATTCAATTTTTAATCCAATCAATTATTGCTTGCCTATGCTTTTGGACTGAAAAAGCATCCTCAATTGAAAGACTATTATTTATCCCAACATTATTTCTTTCAGGTCTCTTAGCTCCAGTTTCATCATTCCCTGAATATGTTAAATCATGGATATATTTAACCCCTTTCCCGTATTTAATTGACTTTCCTGCAAGTTTATTATCAGGGAATTCAACAAAAATGTATTATGGCTTCATAATGCAGATTTTTTGGATATTGATCCTTTTCCCATTGTTTAGAAAAATATGGAATAAAGGTATAAAAAAATATACTGCGATGGGTACATGAATTTTAAAAAATATTTTAAGGTCTATTCAAAATTCTTTTACACTTCTTTTGCTTCTGAATTGGAATATAAGACTAATATAGTAATTGATTTCATTACGGCAATATTAAGTTTAGTAGGAAGCATTTTTTTATTATCTATTTTCTTTCAAAATACATTATTTATTGGAGGTTGGAGTTTCGAACAGGCGCTGATAATACAGGGTATTTATACTGTTCTAAATGGAATTACAAATACATGGTTTAATCCAAATCTTTCAGAAATAGTCAAACATATTAGAGAGGGTACATTAGATTTTGTTCTCTTAAAACCTATTGATAGCCAATTTTTTATTTCCTCAAGAAAAATCGCTCCTTCAGGAATTTGTGAGATAGTTCTTGGGATTTTATTATTGTTGTACTGCATAAGAATTAATGAAATAAATATAAATTTTAGTTTTCTATTTTTATGCTCCTTAACCATAATCTGCTCAATATGTATATTGTATAGTTTATGGTTTTTCATTTCTACAACAACTATTTGGTTCGTTAAAACTTGGAACGCTACAGAAGTATTAAGATCATTTCTTTATATTGGAAGATTCCCATTATCTTCTTTTTCTTTTTATCTAAAAATATTTTTTAGTGTCATTCTGCCAATTGCATTTCTAACCACAATACCTTCAGAGGTGTTTCTTGGAATAGCTGAATTATGGAAAATATTTCTTGAGGTTATTATTTCTGGTCTCTTTTTATTTACATCAAGAAAGTTTTGGATATTTGCGTTGAAGTACTATACATCTGCTTCAAGCTAATTAATTCCGTAAAATCTCACTACACAAATCCCAAATTTTTTGTTTGTTTTTTTGATTTGTTAATTTAGATAACTTGTTGAAATCAAATGAAGATTTCTCAACCTTTAAAAGCCTACATAGATAATTTATTTCATAATGTCTTGATATATTTCCTAGTTTTGATGCAATATTAGTAATTAAGATTATCAATGCAATAATTACGAATACAAAAAATAGATGGTACAAGTATTTTTGGGAAGGGTCATTATCAGTTTTCAATTCAAACTTCATTATTCCATAATATGCTGAGGACACTTAATAGCAGCAATTGCAATCGCAGCTACTTTAAAGTTATCTGATTTTTCAATAACCTTTTTTACTTCTAAAGGACCATATTTTGCGCTTGCGTCACTATAAGCTAAAAGTAAAGATTTATAGTTATCGTGACCTACGTTCCTATATTCACAAAAATTATTTCCAACATAGTTCAAAAGAGTTAGTAATGTTAATTCAATCATTAATTTTTAACTTTCAAACTCCTTACGAATAATACATTGAATGGAGTTATTAACAAGCTTAATTACTAAGAAAACTAAACATCTTGAAATTGAGATACAAAAATATAAAATTTCAATTAATTGTCAGAGTTGCAAAACTCTTTGATAATTTGATCTTTAAGCCACTACCAGTAGTGTATTTTAATTCAATTCACAGCACTACAGATAGGGGGTTGCTTTTTTTAAGAAATTGGTTTAAAAATAAGGTTCCCCATCACCTGGCCTTGCAAATGTGAGGCCTTTTTTTATAACTTTAAATAAAAGTATTTATTAATACAACGAGAAGTCAATAAAGAAACTATAAATTAAACATCTATAAGACTGGGATGAACCTTTCGTTACTAACTGCAACAGCAACTCTTGGTCTTTTTTTGACAACAACAATATTGGCATTTTCATAGTTAATTAGAAGCATAAGTATTTATTGCTTTGATAAATAAACTAAAGCCGACCAAACAACATACAACATTAAAAGTATTTTTAATTAATTTATTACCTTTTAGATTTGATAAATGAGAGCCAAATAAACCTCCTAAGAAGGATCCAACTATCAGAATTATAAGTAGATCAGGCAATAAAGTACCAATTTTACTCAAAAGAATTCCTCCTGATGCATTCCAGAAAATTCCGACACAAAAGAAAGTCAAACTTATAGATTTAAGAAAATCCATTCCATAGATTTTTATCAACAATATTGTCATTAACAATCCAGTCCCTGAAGATATAGAACCATTTAAAATACCAATGATGAAAGTTAGAATTGCGAATCTATATTTCATTGAAAAATCTAGTTTAATTCCTTCTGTTACCACACCAAAGTCCGAGTTTTTATAAGAATAAAAAGCCAAAAATATTGAAACTGAACCTAATAAAAAAAATAGATATGTCTGAGAAATGAATTGAACAATTGAAGCACCTAAAATTACCCCAGGTATTCCAAATATTAAAATCTGCCAAACAATTCCAAGATAATTTCTTAAGGATTTATAATTTCTTAACGAACTACCAATTCCTAGAGCAACTGTTGCAAGTTTATGAATAGCTAAGGCTTGATGATAAGGAATTCCTGCAAGAATTAAAGCTGGCAATTGTATAAGACCTGCACCTCCTCCTGCAATTGCTGAGAATGTATTTGAGAAAAATGATATAAGAAAAATATAGATATATTGATGTAATGAAAAATTGTTGCCTTGAATGAAACTTATGAAAGAAAAAAGCACAAATTCAAAACGAAAATTTATCTTAATAATTATATGTTAATAATTCATACATAGAAAAATAATTATTACCATAAATTCATCAGTAAAAAAAATTGTTATTATAAGTATATTAATCAAGAAAATCATGCATAAACAGGATGCAATTTACCTTGATGAGTTATGTCCTAAGATTAGTAATAAAAATTGGAGAGATTCAATTCATAAACTTACAAAATATCAGTGTATATATTGCGGTAATCCATCAGAATCTCTTGATCACTTGCATCCAAGATCAAAAGGAGGAAAAAGTATTACAAGTAATTGCGTCCCATGTTGTTTATCTTGTAATGGGAAGAAGTCTGATTCAGAGGTATTAAGTTGGTACAGAACTCAAAATTTTTATGATCCAAGAAGATCAATGGCTATAAGAGCTTGGTTTAATGACGATTTAAAACTAGCCTCAGTTCTTTTGAGCTATATAAAATAACTATCAATAAAAATATTTATTTTTAAAAAGTTTTATGAGGGTTATTTCTTCGATTATGAACAAGATCTCCATAAATTTTTATGTAAGACAAAAAATTAATTAACTATAAATATGTTCATAAAACATTGGTTATTTCAATAACTTAAAAGTAAAAAGTTTTGCAAAATTAATTAATTTTCAGAGAATATAGTCATGAGAAGAAAGATAATTTTTGTTATGTTTAATTGATATATTCATAAATTCATCCTTCCACATTATTGGCGAATCAATAACTTTTCTTTCAGGAGATTTAACAGAAAAAATTAAAAGGAAAACAAATATTATCGTTGCGAAAATAATAGTTATTAGAAATTTATCTGGAATATTATTCATAAATAAAATCTATCTTGATAAATTTTTATCAGGAGTTGTCTTTTCGTAAATTTCTAGGAAATATGATTTAAAATAATCAACTCCTTCCTTTCCAACTAAACCAAACGACCAGCCACATTCATTAACCACTTGTAATGAAATTTGACTTGCTAAATCATCCTTTTCTATCCATTTCTTTTGTGGATTATATGAAAAAGCAATAATATTCTCAGTTTTTATTAGAGCAGACTTCATGGCTTCATCTTTAGAATAACCATTTTGTATAGCTCTACAATATTTATTTGAAAAATTATTAGAAATTCTGTTTTGAAGTAAACTTACACTTGGATCAGAAGTTTTTAAAGCAAAGGTAGTTAGAGGGGTTAATAAAAAAATAAAATAGAAAATTAAACCGACAAAAAAATTAAACAACCGTAATCAGACTAAATTAATTGAATTATAGTACTTTTTTCTTATTTTTTTTATTTAACCAAAAATTTAATCTCATTAAAATTAAAATTAAAATTAAATTTCAATTTATTAAATCTTATAATGATTGATAAAGGTTAATCATAAAATTCAATTGTTATTTTGTTTATTAATATGGAACATTTATTAATGACCCTACTATTTTTTCCTGATTGGACAAACGGGTTGCCTTCTGACTTCTTAATTCTGCATTTTTTTGTCGGAGCTATAATTTTCCCGTTTAATATGATTCATGCCAAAGCAAGGAAAATTGACGCTCAAAATCCTCAAGAAGCTTCTAATGGATATAAAAACTCAGATTCCTCAGAATTCTTTGGATATGAACAAATTAAATAAATTTTGACTATATTGTTAAACATTTTATCTTTAATGATTTTTTGTAATTCAGTTGTAGATCTTAAAATTTTTAGTCCCACCGAACCTGTAGGAATATTAATCCTTTTAATAGGTTTAATATTCAGCAGCATGATCTTTTACATTATTTATGCAGTAAGTACAAATAAGGAGTCATTAGAGGACAAGAAAATAAGAAATCAAAAGGAGTTTAAACAACAAGAAAGAATAGGAAAATTGTTTCCTAAGAAAAAATGAATTTGAATATTTTCTTGGAATAAAGTGATTTATTTATAACAATAACCAACAAATCAATAGGATCTAAAAACATTAACCTTAATTCCCTTAAATCAAACATAAATCCACAAAAATTTACTCTAGCAAGACAATCATTGGAATGTGAAATAAAAAATCTAAATTTAGTGCCAAATAGATTCACATAATATACAAATAATGTTAAAAATAAAAATATGTGCTTTTATTTTGGAAAGATCAAACAAATTCTTATTCCTTGCCAGTGGAGTCAAACAAGGGGAGGGTTTTTGGTTTATTGGTGTTAAAAATTGCGATGAGAATATTCTTACTGATAAAAAATTCTTAGATTGCCACAGAAAAGAATTAATAGGAGATCAATCCGCAAAAGATATCCTTTATGCAATAAACCTAAATTTAGAAAATTTATATAATGAATTTAAGAAAAATAATCTTTTAGTGGATAAACCTTCTATAGGTTTTTCTTTTAATATTCCATTAGATATAATGGAAAATATCTTTGATTATTGGTTAAATGCATATAAAGAGAAAAGTTCTTGGGAGACATGTATAGGTCTGCTTAAAATTCGCAAAAGAGTTTCTTTATCAAATTTAATCAAATGCGGTGGTTTGAAGGGAAATTCTATGAAATATGCATTAGAGATTGAAAAACTACATAGCTATTTGCCAAATTCAAGTAATAATAATTTTATATTTGAACCTATGTGGAAATAATTTATTATTTAAATAAAAAATCCATTTACTTATCAGATATTTAAGATAAGAATAAAAGTAATTAATAATTAATAATTAAAAATGAATAAACCATATTCTTTTAGTAATGAAGAAATGAACGGTATAGTTGAAGAAACTTATGCCAACATAATAAAAGAATGTGAGAAATTAAAAAAAACAACCAATTGTCCAAATGAGCAGATTGTTGCACTTTTAAGTGTTATCGCATCAAGCTTTACACCCATTACTGACAAAACCAATATTTGATATGGCAAGCTATTTTACATGGAGTGAGTTTGACAAAGGAGTAGATTTTATCGCCAAAAAGTGTATATCTATAAAATCTTCTGGAATTTATGGTATTCCCCGTGGAGGTCTTTGTCTTGCAGTAGCTTTAAGCCATAAATTAAATATTGACTTAATTTCTGAACCAATAAAAAATTCAATTATAGTAGATGATATCTATGAAACTGGGAAGACTTTAAATCCTTTAAAAAATATTGAAGGAGCTTTGTTTTTTGTTTTAATAAGTAAAAAGAAACCTACCTGGTGGAATACTGTATATTTGGCAGATAAAAAAGATTGGATAGTATTTCCTTGGGAAAACAAGAATGAATATATTAAAGATCAAGAAAAATATTTAAACAAAAAAAAGATATTATGAAAAAATTATACTTGGCTAATGCTTATGGTTTCTCAAGTCAGACTAAAAGCTTACTATTCGAATTTATTAAAATTTTCAATAATTTAGGTATTGAAGTTTTTGAGCCATTTGAAAATACAAAAAATGTTACAAAAAAGGATAAATGGGCCTTTGAGGTAGCAAATATTAATTATAGGAATTTAATAAAATGTGATTGCATTTTTGCAATTGTCAATGGTAGTCCACCAGATGAAGGAGTAATGATTGAATTAGGGATTGCTATTGCACTGAAAAAAGATATTTTTTTATTTAGAGACGATTTTAGAAACTGTTCGGATAGTAACGAATATCCATTAAATTTGATGCTATTTCTTGGACTACCAAAAGATGATTGGGAAAAATATTATTTTGAATCTATTTCAGACATAACGAATAGGAAAAAAAATTTCATAAAATGGCTAGAAAAATAATTTAATTATTAATAAAATCTTTCAAGTTAGGTGATATAATAATAATTATTTAGAAAAACTTTGACACAAGTAACAGTTGGAGAGAATGAGGGAATTGAGTCTGCTTTAAGAAGATTCAAAAGACAAGTTTCCAAATCAGGTATATTTGCTGATCTAAAAAGACTTAGACATCACGAAACTCCTATAGAAAAATACAAAAGGAAATTACAACAAAGAAGGAAAGCTAGGAGAAGATAGCTTTAAATATCATTATATTTTTATAAATAAAATTAAAACTTAAAAAATTTTTTGTTTTTTTTTAAGAGTTATAATTTATTTTAAATCTTTTAGTTTTTTGACAAGATTTATTCCTACACCTGGAACTGCTAAAAGATCCTCTTCACTTGCTGAAATTATTGATTTAGTTGTCTTAAATCCAGCCTCATAAAAAGCTTTTGCACTTTTAGCCCCGACTCCAGGCAAAGTTGTTAAGGTTTCGATAACCTTTTTAGCATCACCTTTTTTTGATTTTGCTTTTGTAGATTTAGAAGCTTTTTTTGGCTTGGTTGTCTTTTTTGCTTTCTTTAAAGGAGTTTCAGGAGGTGCTGAACTTTTAAATAGAATAGATTTAAGTTTACTTAAAAATTTAGAAATCATTTAATTAAAGAAGTAAGAAATTAAACATTCGTTATTTAAATAATTATGTATTCCCTTCGGGAAAATCAAACTATATTTATTAGAACGAAAAAAATAATTTATTTACAACTATATAAAGACACATTTTTAATTATTATGCAAGCTTAACAAATCTTATAAAAAGAAAATAAATTTTTTTTAATAAAATTAGACCTTTTATTAAGTTAACTTTTTAAATTTCTCATATTTATAATAATTGTAAATTAAGCCTAAATTGACCTTTAAGTTAAATGGAAACAATCATAATAAGTGGTCCAACGGGTAGTGGTAAAACAACATTATCAAAACAAATTCTAAGTAAAGTTAATAATGGAATAATCTTAAATACGGATATGTATTATAAGACAGGAATAAAAAGTAAAATTCTTTCAAAATTGATTAAGGGCTATTTTGATAGAAAAATTAGTTTTAATTATCAACTTTTTAAAGAGGACCTTCTTTTTATTCTAAAAAATTGTAAATTTAATCATAAATATACATATGATTTTAAAAATAAAACCGTAAAAAAATCATTCATCAAAAAAAGTAAAATTGATTATTTAATAATTGAAGGCATTTTCTCAAAAGAGTTATTAGGAGTTATAAAAAAATATAGATTTTTTTTAATTGAAATCAAAATAAAAAAAAAGTCTTGTATGTCTCGGGTAATAAAAAGAGATGTTAATGAAAGAGGCAAAAGTGAAAACCTTGCAAAACAGGAATTTTTAAAATCATGGGATTTATACTATCTTAGAAACCGAAAAAAATATTTCAAATATAATATAAACCAATTAATTTATACAGAAAATAATGACTTAAATTTTTTGCTAGAAAAATTATCAATTTAAAGTTTTAAATTTTTTAGCCAATAATAAAGAACTAAGAATAGCCCCCTCGATTCTTCCAAAACCTTCACCTTCAAACCAATCTCCACAAAAACCGATTTTAAAGTTTTCACAAAATTGAAAATCTAAAGGAACGGCTTTTCCAAGAGGTTGAGATGCTCGCCATTTCATAATAGAGATATCTTTGAAGTCAGACAACTGGTTCACATAAGTGCTTTCAGCAAAAAGCTTATTAAATCGCTTAATAACTATTTCTTTGCATTTATCTTCTCCATTTTTTAAATATTCAATAATAAAATCTTGGCTTTTAGTATGCACCACAATTCCCAATTTGCTTTTTTCTTGTAATTGAAAAACTACTCTTTCAATTTTAAATTCATTTTCTAAATCTTTTTCTAAATAGAAATATCTATATTTCTTACTATAAAAATCTTTATAAGAATAATCTGACTTTGTGTAAATCATAAAGGACAATCTTGGTATATAAGATTGTTGATCAATCATATTAAGTAATGAATCAATCTTTTTATCTTTATTTAGAGGTATAGCCTTTCTTAATGGAATTTGATTAGTTTTCAGAATATCTATAGATCTTCTGTGCAAAAGTAGATTACTTGAACAAACTAAAAATTCTGAAATAAATTTGTTTCCGTTTTGAGCTAAAAGGTGCCAATGATTTCGCTTAAAATCCAAGTTAACTATTAAATTATCAAAATAAAAATCGATCTGATTTCTGGAATTATTTATATTAATTATATTTTGAGATAATTCTCTCATAGTGGATACGGAATTATAATTGTTGCCGTAAGTAAATTCTGAATTTTTCATAGGCTTTATTTTTGAGTACCTACTAATTTGAAAAAATTCTGAATCGTCAAATTTAATAAATTTATTATTCAACAATTCTTTTATAAAGTTATCAAGTAAAGAAATTCTACTCTGATTGCAAATATTAAAATTCGGAGAACCATGATTTAATGTCCATCCTTTATTCCTATTGCTAATTCTGGTACTAGACCTACCACCTAATCCTTTACCTATTTCAACAATTGCTATTTTTGAATTAATATTATTTTTAAGGAAATTGGAAGCAAACACGCATGCTGATATACCTCCACCTATTATTAAAACATCATATTTTTTGCAATTATTCATACAATTCTAAATTTACAAATAATGATTTTTATTTTTTAAGAGACTACGAATGACTTCTAATTTTGATGAAGACGAAAAATCGGTTTCAATAACAGGAGTAATATTATTTGCTAGATAGAAATTAATTAAATCTTTTGTAAAATCACAAAAAATTTCTAAGGAATTTAAGTATCTATTTGCTATGTAAACTCCTTTCCATGGGCGATATTTAAATCTTGCTATAAACAGCTTGGATGGAATAAATAAGCTGCCAAAGAATTTTATATTTATATGTTGATTTTGTTTTTGTAAATAATCAAATTCACTTTCAAGTAAATTAATATCTGTACCAAATTGTAACCATATAGATTTAATTAAACCTGAAGAAATTTTTTTGTTACAGCGATCTTTTTCCGAAGATATATTAAAGTACCTATTCAAATATGGATTATATGCAATTCCAAATTTTAATTTTAAGTTTTTTTCACCCTTTAGATCATGTAAAACATCTAAAACATCAAAATTTTTTTTCTTATTTGTACCTGATAAGAGAAGAATTTCGCAATTCTTTTTAGGATTACATTTTTCACAAAACTCTATAAAATTTTGATATGATTGTAATCTATTCTTTGAGTATTGATAAAAAAGACTATAGTGATAAACGACGCTTAATTCTCTAAAGTTCTCTTGTATATAATCAAAAGTTAAATTAAAAAAATCCTTCTTTATTAATCCTTTACAAGGAATATTTATATT
>MDSZ01089745.1_pt1 | contig 10274 bp, 10 predicted proteins | sample 811201 | NCBI WGS metagenome assembly MDSZ01 (sample SAMN05326647, study PRJNA326480) | marine metagenome | isolation source: seawater | place: Indian Ocean: North | collected 2010 | reverse complement strand
GATTTGGATATTCGTTCCCATTATGTCTATGGCAGATATCGCAAATTGGAGCGAGGGATTCCTCAAACAAAATGGCCATGTAGGGCGTGCAAAGGTCGTGGTTGCGAACGTTGTAATGGAACGGGTTTACAATACGAATCATCGGTTCAAGGTTTGATTGGAGATCCTCTGTTGGAAATATTCGGAAGCGACGAGCATGCTTTCCACGGCATGGGTCGCGAAGATATCGATGTGCGCTGCCTGGGAAGAGGTAGACCGTTTGTAATCGAGATGAAGAAACCGATGAAGAGAGATATCGATGTTGGTCTATTGATGGAGACAATCAATCAGGCATCAGAAGGTAGACTTGAGGTTAGCGACATGCGCCATTCGAATAGGAGTGAAGTGGTAAGAGTAAAGGACACTCCGGCTGAAAAATCGTACACGATTAGATACAGGGTCGAACCAATCACTCAGGAAGGTTTGGACGAGTTAACTCAAGTGATGGAAATTCCTGCTGACAATAGAGATAGGAATCGCAGAAGAAGAGACCATCATCGTGGTAAAAAGCGCAAGCAAAAGGAAACTCCTGAGGCTGAAGAGATTGATTACTCCAGCCTCAAAAAGGCCGAACTAGCTGCAATGTGTGAAGAAAAGGGTCTTGCGAAGAGTGGAACAAAGGATGTACTGATTGAAAGATTGCAGAACTTTGAACCTGCAACTCTTGAAATGCCAGACCCTGATTATATTCTTGAGATTATGACCAATTTGCAGGGCTGTACTCTAGCGCAAAGAACTCCGGAAAGAGTTGCACATCGCAGAGCGGATAAAATTCGTAAGCGCAAAGTGCTTGAAACAAGTGAACCATCAGTCGAAGTTCAAGACGATGGAAGCATCATTGCAGAGTTCTCTCTTCGATGTGAATCTGGTACTTATGTCAAGGAGACAGTACATGGCGATGGCGGAAGAACACAGCCATCAGTTGCTAGTTTGATCAAGGCAAAATGTACTGTGGAATGGCTTGATGTTGCCGATATTCATGCCGATTGACTGTATCGCGGTGCTTATATGGGTCGGGTAGGTCGGCAGGTTGCTCCCAAGTGCCTTACGGCACGAAGGAGAGGAGTGCGACTAACATGAAGCGATCCAAGGGCCAACGCCAAGGCACCCGAACCATTCTACGTCGCGGACGCCATCAGCGTGGCCGCATTAACATCAGTCGTGTTATGCATGACTACTCTGAAGGAGACCGTGTTGCAATCGTTCTAGACGGTGGCGAACAGAGAGGTATGCCTCACCGCAGATTCCAAGGACGTACTGGATTTATCCAGGGACGCCAAGGTGCAGCATGGGTTGTTGCAGTAAAGGATGGCAACATGCAAAAGACCGTAGTTGCACGTCCTGAGCATCTTCGACCACTGGAGTGATTATCATGTCTGATGATGGAACTTTCACAGATTTTTCTTCTGTCCGCGACCTGCTATTGAATGCCCAAGAGCGCCGTGGATTCTTGACCTACGAACAGAAGGCTGCACTTCAGCACGCTGAGTGGGCTGCAAGCGAGAACCGCAATGGTTACCGAACCGAACCAAAGGTGTTCAACGATATGCTTGCTGCAATGATGGAAATCGAAGTCTTCGAGAAGTACCCAGAACTCGCTGCAAAGTTAGCAGAATTGATGCCAATGCATGCAGACGATGTTCGTGCAGTCATTGCTAGCCGACGAATCTCAATCGAAGGATCTGATGTAGACAAGGTCCTAGAGATTGTACGTCAGCACGTTGGCGTCGAGTGAAATTAACACCCCTCTTCTTGATGGTGATTACCTATGCGTAACAACCACCGCGGTCGTCGTTCACGTGATGACAGGGCTGACCCTTTGTTGCAGGTTGAATGGTGTAGAGTCATCGATCAACCCGAAGCAGGTGAAGCGATTACTGTAGTTACAGAACCAGCAATGCACGTAATCCGTCTTCGTCCTAAACCAGATGCAGGCTTCCAACCTGCAGGCGAGCGTTTGTACATGGGAATTGATCATTCTAAGCGGGATGTCATTCAGGATGTACTTGGATTCGCTAGAATTCGAGATCTGTCAAACGCAGCAAATGTCGAGTTGCCAGTAGTTATTCAATCGATGATTGAGGATGCTCCAGATGTTTTCATCAATCAGTTCTTCAACAGAGCTGGAAATCTTTCTTTGAAGATGCATGCATTCGAGTTACTCCAAGGAGTGGGTAACAAGAAGGCGATGGAAATGGTACAGAAGAGAGGCCGTGCAGGTTGGGAGAATTTCTCTCAACTCGATGAAGACTGTGGAATTAACGCTGCAGAATTACTAGCACGACGCTTTGTAGCAGAGATCCAAGATCGCAGTATCCAACCAAGGCTTCTCGATTTACTACTTCGCCAGGAGGAGTGAAATTATGGGCCATGGAGCCCGTGTGTTAATCGATAGACTGCGAATGCGTCAGTCCAATGATAAACGCCTTGGTCAGCATTTCTTGAACAATGAAGAAGTATTGGATGAGACAATGCGTCTGGCCGAAATCAAGGCTGAAGATCATGTGATTGAAGTCGGACCTGGGCCGGGAGTTCTAACCGAACGTCTCTTGGAAACCGGGTGTACGTTAACTACAATTGAGTTGGATTCGGGAATATGCGAATTCCTGAGAGACAATTTTCCAACTCTCGATTTAATCGAGGGCGATGCACTCGAAGTAAAGTGGCCATCTGCAACTAAGGTTGTAGCAAATATTCCGTATCAAATTTCATCGCCACTAATCGATGTGATTACTCGAACTCCTTCGATAACCGAAGTTGTGATTTTGGTGCAAGAGGAATTTGCAGAACGCTTGGTAGTTGAATGGACAAGCGACAGGGGCAGCTTGGGAATGTGTACAATGTTGGATTGGGATGCAACTATGGAAATGCGAGTTGGCCCCCACTGTTTTTCTCCATCTCCACAGGTACATTCTCGTTTGGTGAGAATGGTTCGCATTCAACCTCCTGAAGGTTCTCGCCTCGCGAAACAATTGATTCGGCAAGCATTTTCACAGCGTCGCAAAAAATTACGAAATACTCTCTCAAAGGCTCCAAAGAGAATCAATCGAATACGCGGTTGGCATGCTTCCGCTTATCGCGAGGCCTTCCAGTCAATCGATTGCGACTTCTTAGATGAACGTCCAGAAGACATTGATATCGAAGATTGGCTCGAATTATCACGACTTCTTGAAGATGCTCGGAGAGCGATGGGTTGACATCCAACCGCTCTCTCGGCCTGTCTCGTCGGAGGGGTGCACATGGCAAAGAAGGACACATACTTGGCCTTACTTCGTCGAGGAATCGACGAAACTACAGCAATGCAGTTAGCCGATGCGGGAATCAAGATTGGCGACTTGAAGAAAGTCGACAAAACTCAACTGGTTGAGAACTATGGTCTCAAGCCAGATATTGCAGAGGGTGTATTGGAAATTATCAGTGCCGGCCCTCAATCTCACGGCAAGGAACGATACCTCTCCAAGGTCCTTGCGCCGGAGCGCAAGCAAGAGAACAAGATCGAGGAACTCAAATTCAAGCGCAAGCAGAAGGATGTTCTTTCTGAGTTGGCCGAGCAAAAGGAGAGGCTAAAACTAGCAAAGGTCGAGGCATTCCGTTCAAAGAAACTGGTAATGAACCGTCTTGGAAAGACTGTCGAACTGATTGTCAAGCTTGAGAATAATCTTGACGATGAAGGCAAAGATGACCAGAAGGTCAAGATTCGAGACCAGTTAGAAACCCGCGGTCTTGAGGCTGCTCGCGACCATGAGATGCTAGAGCTTGAAGGAACTCCACAAGATATTGTTGACTTCCGAAGAAAGATTGTCCCTAAACTAATTCTTCACGCTTGTCCAGAGTGTAACGAAGAGATGGACCCTCGCTCAAGCAGAAATCCTGACGACCCAGAGAATTGGTCATTCATTTGTTGGGAGTGCGAAACCGTATTCCAACCAGGCTTAGCAGATGTTGTAGACACCATCATGGAGAATGGTGGTAGGGTAAGCATCGACCCTGATGCCCGTCCACGTAATCCAGTTCCACCGAAGCCTGCAGTTCAGGACTTCACTGCAATCAACGAATTGGTAAAGGCAGAACTTGCACAAACTGGTGCTGATGCAGACTCGATTGCTGAGGCTGCTGAACAATCTGCATTAACTAGTGGATTGATGAGTATTGATGATTGGATTGATCAGACTCTTGCTGCTAAAGGATACATTCAGGCACAAGAAGATCGTGAGGACTTCATCCTAAGAACAGGTGCAGGTGCTACCAAGTTCAACAAGTGGATGAAGAAGGCAGGTCTGTACTTCAACAAGCAGACCGGACGCTGGTCACGCTGGGAAGACAGGTGATTTTCGATGGGCTTAGTCCGCTTCTTACGCGGTGCTAAGTTGCTAGGCCAGACGCCTACAGTCGAAGGCAAGACTCTAGTCGAGCATGCATATGCTGCGAATGTAGACATTCCAACCAACTGTACCAGTGGGAACTGTGGTGCATGTATGGTGACATTGCTTTCTGGTGAGGTTAGTCTACCCGAACCACTTACTCCTGGTCTAGACGATGAGATTGTTGCAGATGGTGCAAGACTTGGCTGTATTGGAATTCCAAAGGGAGATGTCGATATCGATATCCTTCCTCCAATTTGAGGTGAAAAAATGGCCATACCGTGGTGGATTTGGGCGATTAACATCGTCGGGGTCATCACAGCGGTTTGGTTTCTTTCTTGGAGACTAAAATCTAAACTCTCCGAAGTTGAAGACCGCCATGTGATGAGCGGAGTTCGCCATCGTAAGAGATTGGATGAATCTGAGTGATTCAAGATTCTTCCAATGGTTTTGGTTTTGGTTCAGCGATTCCAAGAGCTGCAGTTGTTAGAATCAGTGAAGCGATTAACGAGAGTAGAATCATCATCGCTGAGAAGATTCCGAATGTATTGAACAGACCCATCGGCGATGTGGCGATAACAGTGAAACCTGCGATATCAGAAACTGCTGAACCGACTAGAGCGAGCGCGCATGCTCCACCTACTCCGAACAATGCTTGGCGATGATCTTCGCCCTTCTCACGACCTTCGCGATACCGTTCAGTAACGTGAATACAATAATCAATGCCGACTCCTAATGAAATCGTTGCTATGGTTACTGTTACGATATTTAGTGAGTATCCAAATGCATAGATTAGTCCGTACAACCAAATTACAACCAGCAAGATTGGAACCAGAGTAATCACAGCTTGCTTGACACTTCTGAATCCTATTGAGAGTGTGATTAGAACGAATAGGGAACCTAGCAATAGAGATGATTGCATTTCATCTTGCATCTTATCTGATGCGATAAATCGGACAACGGGTTTACCGGTTGGCATAACCCAAGTCAGAGGCTTGTCATCCTCCTTTTCTCCGGGAGCTTCCCAAGTTCCACTTGAAAGATTAGTCAGTGGCGATAAATCGCGTTTCAATTCTTCAAGACCAGGCCCAGTGGTAGGGAAATCCTCAGGCGATGTGATTCCAAATCTGATAATCATGCGGTCGTAGGTAATCGGCTCACCATCAAGATCAAGCCAAACTTGAGCAGGGTCTGGAGTGCCGCTTGGAGCGAGGTATAACTTCATCAAGTCGGCTGGAACTTCAGTTCCAGGGATTCCGTCAGTAAGTAGTACGCCATAGAAGAATAGAATGCAATCTTTGTCATTTAGATCAGGGGCGTTTAGAATTCCGACCAAACCACAGCCAGATTCATTGAAGCCCCGCTCCCAAAATGGTGCGGCATCAAACATGAATACTCCACTTGCAGCGAATACGAATTCATCGACTGCTAGAATATCTACAGTTCCATCTGGTTGTCTAGTCATCTTATCTTTGACACCCTCGGTGATTTCATTTGCGTTAGTTCTGAATTCATCCATAGCGTGGAATACTCTAGGGTCGGCTACATCTCCTTCAATTAACATCATTCCAGGTTCTCCTTCACCGGAGAACCTCTCGTTGACAACCTCAACACCAAATGCGAAATCGCTTCTTTCATCGAGGAAATCTTCTGCAGCGAAATCACCTTCTAATTGTGTCATGCCAATGGCAGCAGGAATAGTTAGCAGCAAACAGATTCCGGCGATAATCCAAGGGCTCTTTCCAGTTCCAGATTCCACCGCAATCTTTTGCAATCTTTCTCGACTGATGAAAGAGCGCTTATTCTCTGGCGAAGTATTCTTGCCTCTTTTTTCCATCCAAACATCAAACGAAACACGGACTAACGGCGCCCATATTCCTGTTAGTAGGAATGCGGCTAGAATCCCAAGAGCAGCCTCGATTCCGAATGAACGTAATGCTGCTACATCGCTGAATAAATTCGCTGCAAATGCAGCCATTGTAGTCAGACTGGTTAGCATGATTGCTCTACCTACACGATTGACTGTGATTTTCCCAGCACCTTCTGGGCTGCGACCATTTGTTCGCTCTTCCTTGTAACGATGCAAGGCGTGTAATGAATCATCTATCCCTAACGCAAGTATCAGAATCGGTAACAGGTTTGAGAACTGTGAACGGGAAATCAAATCGATACCTAACATCTCAAACAATGAAGCGAAATGCCCAATCATTCCTTGCATCCACAACAGTGCTCCGCCCAATGCCATAGATACGATTACAACATCTGTCCAACGTCGTAACGATACATACAACAGTACCAGAATTGCAATTCCCATCATCAGAATTAAGCCACCTGATGCCTGTAATTCTCGATTGACTTCGACGTTAACTCCCTGTCCGACCAGTAGTGTTAACGAATGGTTGTCATGACTTCTCAGTGCACCTTCAAGATGCATCATCGACCACTCAACCGAACATGGCATTTCCAAATCTTGACAGTATTCAGATGTGTAATTTGGTGGATGTAATATCAATTCACCATTAGCAATTCTGAATCCTCCGATTTTAACCCCATCTTCGTCAGATCTTACATCGGTTTCTTGGTTAGAGTCTTTCCAAACAATTGTCCATCCAGCCTCTTCCAGCCCCGCTCTATCGAGTTGAACAAGGAGCCAAGATGCAGACGCAGACCATCTTCCACGTTGCCATTTAGCATCTTTCCAAGTGCCATCTTCCTGTAATGAGCCACCTGCTGGCCCCACTATGTTCGAGGTGCTATCAGGAACAAAACCACGGTCCAGACTAAGCCATCGAAGGAAAGACGAACCATTGGCCATCGCCATTCTGTTTGCGGCCAAGTCGATATGATCCTGAGTTACATTTTCATCATCAAATGTCAGACACTCTAGTTCGCCACAATATGTCCAATTGGTTGGCGCCGGCTGAGTTCCAGAAATGGTCATCAGAGGTTGAGTAAGTTGAGATTGATTCGACATGAACCCACGGAAGATGTCTACTAGACTCATGACTCCCTCAGTCTGTAGCCCTGTAACTTCGTTCACTAATGGCTTGATGTGCTCGCCTAGAGGGTGCTCATCAGCAACCTGATGCTTGGCGTCGAGTTCTCTCAGGATTGTAAGATTCAATATTCCGCCAGCAGGGGCTTGAATCCCTTTCCAGTTTTCACCAGCATCAACTAATTCGTTGGCAGGGGCGAGGCCTGCCCAATCTGGCGTACCATCGCTAGTGGTTGGTACAGGAACTGGAGTCGAACCAACTTTAGCAGGATCACGAACTCCAACTATGAATCCCATAATGACTTCAGTTGTATCGAATTCTTCGTTGATTTTTCTCTCAGCGGTCAACTCGGGAGATTCCATATCATACGATTCCATGTCAATAGGTTCGAGTGCTTTCAATGCTCCTGGAATCATCAAAATTGAAAGTATGAATATGGCGATATGTACCTTACTCCGGTGAGGTACAAGGATTTTCGATAGAGCATCGAAATCTGCCATATTCTCGCCACCAAGTTCTCCTTTATCCAACAGTCGATTTCATGAATGAAAGTCTCTACGGCTAGTCTGCGCGGGGGTCGCCCAGCTTGGTCAACGGCGGTGGGTTTAGGTCCCATTCCTTATTGGTTCGCAGGTTCGAATCCTGCCCCCCGCATCTATCTTGAATCGTTGAGCCGTTTGGCATACAGCAACGTGTTTTTGTTGGTATTTATACTGCTGTTCTAACTCAACCGATTTCGATGCACATCGCTTGGATAGAATTTTTCGAATCGAATACTATTGGTTCAAATTACCAATTACTATGAGGGGGTTCTTGCTGAGACGGATTGATGTCAATAATTGAAGCATACAACAACGCTTGGGACAACGCAGACGTTGAAGCATTAGCAGAAGTAATCCATGATGAATTTGTGTTTGATCCACATGTTGGAGGAGTGACCATGGGCAAATCGGATTTGTTGACTTTTGCAGCAGCAAATGCAGTTACTTCTGAAGTCAATCGAATTTTGTTTGAGAATGATGAAGTTGGGGTAGCACATTCTATTGTTCACTTTGCCAATGGCTCAACCTCAGAATCTGTAATCGCTTTCATGCGATTCAAGGATGGAAAAATCATCTCGATGGAAACAGGAGCAACTCCGCTATCAGATGATTACAGTGTCGTCGGTAACTGAGTTACGATTTCAAAGCCCTACATCTTTTAGGGCTTGCAAAGCATCTTTTTGATACTCATCTAGATCTTCGGTTTCAGCTAATACGAACTCGATATCGATGTCTTTGACTCGCTGTCTATCCCCGACCTGAGATAGCGGAGGAACGGTGATTCTCCCTTTGACTCCAGAAGGGAGTGTGACGGTTACTTTACCCCCTAACAGCAGAGTGGAATAAGTGACTTCGACTTCTTTTACAACACGATTACCGTCCCAACGACAACCTTCGCCAGGATCGATTCTAACATTGACAATCAAATCTCCATTCACACCTTGTGGATGGCCATGTCCCTGTCCTTTAACTCGAATTTCCTTACCGTGCTTAGCACCAGGATTGACCTTGATTTTCAGCGTACGTTTCTTTCTATCGATACTACCATGCGAACCTGGAATTAGTTGTGTGTAACCGATTTCAAAGGAGCCTCCTTTATCGGCCTCATCACGGGTCAAGTCAAGCCAAGCGCTAGCATTTTGACCACGCTCTTGCGGAGGACGAGATGCTTGACTTCTACCCCGTGGCATACCTCCCATGCCACCCATGCCACCCATGCCGCCCATGCCGCCGCCAAACATCTGCGACAAGATATCCTGCATATTCACGCCGCCTCCCATGCCGCCACCGAATGGGTTGCCACCGCCAAACATCTGCTCTTGCTCGTGTTTTCGGCGCGCTTCAGCAGTTCCTATTGCATCGTATGCAGCCTGCACTTCCTTGAATCGGGCTTCAGCAGCACTTGAACCATCATTCCGATCTGGATGATACTGGCGTGCAAGTTTCCTGAAGGCCTTCTTAATTTCAGCATCACTCGCACCTCGAGAAACACCGAGGACCTGATAAGGGTCCTTGCCCGCCATGGTTTCAGGCACGCACAGGTGTGCTTTGAACCACTCGGATGGCGACCAACAATCGCGCCGTTGCCATTAAAAGAGGGTCATTGGTGGCCTTGACACCCCTGAGGTGAAACCATGTCGGATGAAAAAGACCAGACCCGTTCCTTTGAGGACAAGGTCCAGGACAAGCAAGACGCTATTGAGGCGCAGTTCCGTAAGATATCGCGCGGCAGCTGGGCTCGCATCTTGAGAATGGCACGTAAGCCAACTCCTCAAGAGTTCAAGCAGACATCGATTATCTGTGGAATTGGACTATTCGTATTGGGTCTAATTGGATTTATCATGCTAGTAATTATGGACAATTTCATTCCATGGCTCATCCATGATGTATTCGGTATCTGATTTTGAGGGATAATTATGACAAACGCTTTCATTGCATTCGTTCGCTATGAGGAAGAACTCCTTCTCCTTCGCCGATCCAAGTCCGATTCTGACTCGCCAGCTCTTTGGGATGGCGTATATGGAATTGGAGATTCTGATGAAGATGTCAAGAACAGAGTTTCGGAGTGTACAGGAATTCCTGTTGAAGATTTGGATTACATTCGAGATGGACCTGCTCTAGGTATTGACATGGGCGGCCGTCTAGTCGACATCGCACCGTGCCTAGTGGTTGCTTCAAGCAAGGAAGTTACTCCTGCTGGCCGATATATCGAGTCGATGTGGGTTGACCCTGGAGAGATCCAGAATTACAACTGTGTATTTGCAGACCTTGATTGGGAAGGTAGTGAGAAGTTGTTCCGTGAAATGTATGGTTCAGTAGCATCTTACCTATTCATT
>MDSZ01079812.1_pt1 | contig 10274 bp, 8 predicted proteins | sample 811201 | NCBI WGS metagenome assembly MDSZ01 (sample SAMN05326647, study PRJNA326480) | marine metagenome | isolation source: seawater | place: Indian Ocean: North | collected 2010 | reverse complement strand
CGGCGCATGTTGACGCTCAAGGTCCGCGCAGGCCTGTTTGAAAATCCCTGGCCGCGACGGGACTGGGACACATTGACCGGCAACGCAGAAGCGCGCGCGCTGGCGCTAAAGGCTGCACATCGGTCCATTGCCCTCCTGAAGAATGACGGGACATTGCCGCTGACCGCCGGAGCGCATCGGCGCGTTGCCGTCATCGGGCCGAATGCGGCCATTGCACGTCTGGGCGGCTATTCTTCCATCCCGCGGCAAACGGTGTCTCTGCTGGATGGCGTCAGAGCCAAGCTCGCCGGAAAGGCAGAGGTAGTGCATGCGCAAGGCGTGTTCATCACGCAAAGCGAAGACCGATCCGTGGACGAGGTGCTGCTGGCAGACCCGATGAAAAACCGTGCGCTGATCGCCGAGGCCGTCGAGGTCGCCAAGGGCGCAGATATCATCATCCTGGCGATCGGCGACACCGAACAGACAAGCCGTGAAGGGTTTGCGAAAAACCATCTGGGTGATCGCACGAGCCTGGACCTGGTGGGCGAGCAGAATGACTTGTTCGCCGCAATGAAGGCTACCGGCAAACCCGTGATCGTCTGCGCGATCAACGGCCGCCCGCCAAGCTACCCGGCAGTCGTGGATGGCTGCAATGCCCTGCTAGAATGCTGGTATCCGGGGCAGGAGGGCGGCACCGCGATGGCGGACATCCTGTTCGGGGACGTTAATCCCGGAGCGAAGCTGCCCGTCACGGTGGCGCGCGATGCGGGACAGGTGCCGATTTTCTACAACCGCAAGCCAAGCGCGCGGCGGGGCTATGTGTTCGAGGATATAACGCCGCTTTTCCCCTTCGGCTTCGGGCTGAGCTACACTCGCTTCGCCATTGGAAAGCCCAGGCTTTCGTCGGAGCGGATCGGGACGGGAGGAAGCGTGGCGGTCGAGGTCGATGTGCGCAATGTCGGCGATCGACAGGGCGACGAGGTCGCTCAGGTCTATGTCCGCGACCAGACGGCGAGCGTCACCCGCCCGATCAAGGAATTGAAGGGGTTTGAGCGCGTTACCCTGGCGCCCGGCGAAACCAGGACGGTGCGTATCCTCCTTGGCCCAGACGCCTTCGCGCTATGGAATCTCGATATGGAGGAAGTGGTCGAACCGGGCCTTTTCGACATCATGGTCGGGCCGGACAGCGAAACCCTCCAATCCGTCACGCTCGAAATCATCTGAACAGGACTGCCCTCATGCCCAAGATCATCGACGCCAAGGTCATCATCACCTGTCCTGGCCGCAATTTCGTCACGCTCAAGATCATGACCGATGAGGGCGTCTATGGCCTTGGCGACGCAACGCTGAACGGTCGCGAACTGGCGGTCGCCAGCTATCTGACGGATCATGTCATTCCCTGCCTGATCGGCCGCGATGCGCATCGGATCGAGGATCTGTGGCAATATCTCTACAAGGGCGCCTATTGGCGGCGGGGCCCTGTCACCATGACCGCGATCGCGGCGGTCGATATGGCGCTATGGGACATCAAGGGCAAGATTGCCGGGCTGCCGGTTTATCAATTGCTGGGCGGGGCGAGCCGCGAGGGCGTGATGGTCTATGGCCATGCCAACGGCACCACGATCGAGGACACCGTCAAGGTCGCCTTGGATTATCAGGCACAAGGCTATAAGGCGATCCGCCTGCAATGCGGCGTACCGGGCATGGCCAGCACTTATGGCGTCAGCAAGGACAAATATTTCTACGAGCCAGCCGACGCGGACCTGCCGACCGAGAATATCTGGAACACGTCAAAATATCTGCGGATCGTGCCCGAATTGTTCAAGGCGGCGCGCGAGGCTTTGGGATGGGACGTGCACCTGCTGCACGACATCCATCACCGCCTGACGCCGATCGAGGCGGGACGGCTGGGCAAGGACCTGGAACCCTATCGCCCCTTCTGGCTGGAGGATGCGACGCCTGCCGAAAATCAGGAAGCGTTCCGTCTGATCCGCCAGCATACCACGGCGCCGCTGGCGGTAGGCGAGATCTTCAATTCGATCTGGGACGCCAAGGACCTGATCCAGAATCAGCTGATCGACTATATTCGCGCGACGGTAGTCCATGCCGGCGGCATCACGCACTTGCGGCGCATTGCAGCGCTGGCCGACCTGTATCAGATCCGCACCGGCTGTCATGGCGCGACCGACCTGTCGCCGGTGTGCATGGCCGCCGCCCTGCATTTCGACCTCAGCGTGCCCAATTTCGGCATCCAGGAATATATGCGCCATACGCCGGAAACGGACGCGGTCTTCCCCCATGCTTACACGTTCGCAGACGGCATGATGCATCCGGGCGACCAGCCGGGCCTGGGCGTCGATATCGACGAGGAACTGGCGGCAGGATACGAATATAAGCGCGCGTTCCTGCCGGTGAACCGGCTGGAGGACGGGACCATGTTCAATTGGTGATCCACCTAAGCTGGTTGGGGGCGGGCCGCCTGCACGCCGCCCGCACCCTTCGCTCTTACGATTATCGCGCCGCCTGAGGAGAGTGAGATGGCCACCATGCCCAAGCCATCAGGGAAAGTCCGCTGGATCGTTTGCGCGCTGCTCTTCGCGGCGGTCGTCCTGAGCTATATCGACCGGCTGGTTCTGCCGACGCTGAAGCCCGATCTACAGGCGCGTTACGGCTGGAGTGAGAGCGGGTATGCCGATCTCGCCATCTGGTTCCAGGCCGGCTACGGCATTGCCTATGTGGCGTTCGGGCGCCTCATCGACCGCATAGGCGCGCGCGCTGGTTATGCGCTTGCGGTCTCGCTCTGGACCATCGGACATGTCGCGCACATCTTCTTTACCTCGACGGCGGGTATGTTGCTGGCACGCATTCCGCTGGCGATCGGCGAAGCGGGCACCTTTCCCGCCGCTATTGCCGCGACCAACGAGTGGTTCCCGAAGAAGGAGCGGGCGCTGGCCATCGGCATCTTCAACGCGGGGTCCAATGTCGGCGCGATCCTGACACCGCTTGTGGTGCCGGTCATCGCGGTGACGCTGGGTTGGCGGTGGGCCTTCATTCTGACAGGATTGCTCACGGTTATCTGGCTGGCGGCATGGCTCGGCTTTTATCGCCGACCGCGCGAGAAGAAGGGGCTAACGGCAGAGGAACTGGCCTGGATCGAAACCGACCCTGTCGAGGAACAGCGGCCGGTCAAATGGGTGACCCTGTTCCGGCACCGGCAAACCTGGGCCTATATGGCGGGGCGTTTTCTGATCGACCCGGTCTGGTGGACCTTTCTTTTCTGGCTGCCTGACTTCTTCAACAAGCAATATGGCGTCAAGATGCTGGACTTCGGTCCGCCTTTGATCGCCGTCTACCTGCTGGCGGATGTCGGATCGGTGGCGGGCGGTTGGGCGTCCTCGCGGTTCATGGGTCGGGGCTGGAGCGTCAATCGCTCGCGCAAGGCGGCAATGTTCCTCGCCGCGCTTTGCGCCGTACCGATCGCCTTTGCCGCACAGGCGCCCAGCATGTGGGTCGCGGTGGGATTGATCGGCCTCGCCTGCGCAGGGCATCAAGGGTTTTCGGCCAATCTCTATGCCCTGCCGGGGGACGTTTTCCCTCGCTGGATGGCGGGGTCCGTGGTCGGTCTAGGCGGGCTGGCCGGTGCGATCGGCGGCATGCTGATGGCAAAATTTGCGGGCATCATCCTGGAAACGGTTGGCAGCTACGGCCCAATCTTCCTGGTCGCATCCTGCGCCTATCTGGTCGCCCTTTTCACCATCCATATCATAATCCCGCGTTATCAGGTCGTTGTCACCGATGTCACGCCTGGCCAAGGAGCTTCAGCTTGACCAAAATTTTGCGTCTGCATCCCGACCGCCTGTTTCCGTCCGATCCGGCGACGCGGGACATCGCAAGGCGGCTTTATGGGTCGGTCAAGGACCTGCCGATCATCAGCCCGCACGGCCACACGGACCCACGATGGTTTGCCTATGACCGGCCCTTCGCCAATCCGGCCGAATTGCTGATCATACCGGACCATTATGTGTTTCGCATGCTGTACAGCCAGGGCGTCCCGCTGGAGGATCTGGGCATAGCCACCATGGATGGCAGCCCCACAGCAAACGATCCGCGGGCGATCTGGCGACGCTTTGCCGAACGCTATCACCTGTTTCGCGGAACGCCGTCGCGGCTGTGGCTCGACTGGGTTTTCGCTGAGGCCTTTGGCATAGATGTTCGTCTGGAGGCGGCGACGGCCGATCACTATTATGACGTGATAGATGCCGCCCTTGCGACCGATGCCTTCCGGCCGCGCGCGCTGTTCGAGCGCTATAATATCGAGGTGATTGCAACGACCGAGGGGCCGCTTGACCCGCTCGATCATCATCGCGCGATCCGGGAGTCGGGCTGGAACGGCAAGGTCGTGACCGCCTACCGTCCCGATCCGGTGCTCGATCCCGACGATCCCAGGTTCATCGATAATGTGCAGCGCTTTTGCGCGATGGCGGGAGAGGATGTTGGCTATGCAGGCTATCTGCGCGCGCATGAAAAAAGACGCGCCGATTTCCGCGCGGCGGGTGCGACGTCGACCGACCACGGCCATCCGAGCGCCTTCACTGTCAACCTGCCACAGCAGGCGGCCGAAGCTTTGTTCGCCAAAGTGGTCAGTGGGCCAGTGAGCGCCCGGGATGCCGAGCTGTTCCGGGGACATATGCTGGTTGAGATGGCTCGCATGTCGACCGAAGACGGCATGGTGATGCAATTGCATCCCGGCGTGCATCGGAACCATAATGACGCAGTGCGCGCGCGGTTCGGCAAGGACAAGGGCGCGGACATTCCAACTGCCGGCGAGTTCGTGACCTCCCTGAAGCCTTTGCTGGACCTTTATGGCAATGATCCGCGCCTCACCCTCATTCTCTTCACATTGGACGAGGACGTCTACTCGCGCGAACTGGCGCCGCTGGCGGGTCATTATCCCGCCTTGCGTCTGGGGCCGCCCTGGTGGTTCCACGACAGCCCCGAAGGCATGCGCCGCTTTCGCGAACGGATGACCGAAACCGCCGGATTCTACAATAGCGTCGGGTTCAATGACGACACGCGCGCTTTTCTGTCGATCCCGGCACGGCATGACGTTGCGCGGCGGATGGATTGCGGTTGGCTGGCTCAACTGGTCGCTGAACATCGTCTGGAAGAGGATGAGGCATTCGAGCTTGCGCGCGCGCTGGCCTATGATCTGCCGAAGCAGGCGTATAAGCTGTGACGCGACTGTTTCGGCATCATCTGAAATCCCTGCCACGTGATGTGCGGCGTCCTTCCTATGACCGCGCGGCGGTGCGGGCGGGCGTCGTCCATCTGGGCATCGGCGCATTTCATCGCGCGCATCAGGCGGCCATTTTCGAAGAGGCGCTCAATGCCGGTGATTTGCGCTGGGGCATCATCGCGGCATCTCTGCGTTCGCCCGCCGTGCGGGACCAGATGGCCCCGCAGGACGGCCTCTACACCATGTTGGTGCGCGACGGTTCGGCGGATCGGGCGCAGGTCATCGGCGCAGTCCGCCAGGTAATCGTCGCGCCAGAGGACCCCGAAGCGTTGCTGGCGGCGCTGACAGCGCCGGATACGCATATCGTCACGCTGACCGTGACGGAGAAGGGCTACAAGCTCGATCCAGCCACAGGAGGCCTGATTGAGGGGGATGCCCAGGTCGCGGCTGATCTGGTGTCCTTGAAGGCTCCGCAGACCGCGCCGGGCTATTTGGTTGCGGCCCTGGCGCGGCGCAAGAAGGAAGGGCTCACGCCCTTTACCGCGATCAGTTGCGACAATTTGCCGCATAATGGGCAGCGGCTGCGCGGTGCGGTCCTGGACCTGGCGCGGAGGCATGACCCTGCGCTGGCGGACTGGATCGCAGCGGAAGGCGCGTTCCCCGAAACGATGGTGGACAGGATCGTGCCAGCGACGACGGCGGACGATGTTGCCGCACTTGGCAGGCGTCTGGGTGTGGAAGACCAGGCAATGGTCAAGACCGAACCCTTTTTGCAATGGGTGATACAAGACTGGTTTTGCGGTCCGCGCCCGACATTTGGGGCCGGCGTGCAGGTGACAGCCGCGGTCGCGCCCTGGGAAGAGGCGAAGCTGCGCCTTTTGAACGGGGCGCATAGCGGCATTGCTTATCTAGGCGGGCTTGCTGGTATCGATCATGTTCACGAAGTGCTGACGTTGCCTGAGGCGCGCGCCTTCGTCGAGGCTTTGTGGGATGAGGCGGAAGCAACCCTGACGCCGCCGCCCGAACTGGATGTCGCGGCCTATCGTCGCGACCTGATGGCGCGCTTTGACAATCCGACGTTGCGACATCGAACGCGACAGATCGCCATGGACGGCAGCCAGAAGTTGCCGCAGCGGCTGCTGGCGCCGATCGCGGCCAGGTTGGAAGAGGGACAGGGTGTCGACGCCCTGTCGCTGGCGGTCGCCGCCTGGATTCGCTGGCAGGCGGGTGTTGACGATCAAGGCGCAGGGCATGTCGTGGATGATCCGCTGGCCCGTCCCATCGCTGAGTCGCTGTCCGGCGCAAGCGATAGTCGCGGGCGGGTCGACGCCATCCTTGCGCTGGGTGCCATCGTACCGCCGAAGCTGGCCGAGCATGCTGCGTGGAGAGAGACGTTGACGAAGTGGTTGAGGGTCCTGGAAACCCATGGCGCGCGCGCTGCTCTGGCAAAATTGCGGAGTGAGAAAGATGCGGCTCCGGTCGTCGTTTCATGATGGTTTTGAAAGGTTGAAGATGAACCGTTGGTCCGCCCTTCTCCTGCCGCTCGCACTATCGGCGACTCCGATCGCGCACGCTAGGGACTGTTCGGCTGACTGGGTTTCCGCCTGGGCATCCTCGCAATTCCGCCCAACCGGCGACGCGGAATTGCCGTCGGGCACATTGCGGGACCAGACCTTGCGTCAGATCGTACGGCCATCGGTGGATGGGAACCGGATCCGGGTGCGGTTTTCCAATGTTGCCGGGACCAGGCCGTTGCGGATCTCCGGTGCCAGCATCGCCCGTGCGCAATCTTCGGGATCGCCGACTATCGATGCCGCAACATCGATGCCACTGCGGTTTGACGGGCGGGCTGCGGTGATCATCCCGGCCGGTGCGGACTATTTGTCTGATCCGGTCGATATGCCTGCCAAGGCGCTGGAGACGATCGCGATCTCGCTCCACTATGATGGTGAGCCGGAACAAACATCGCATCCCGGTTCGCGCGCCACATCCTGGCATATGCCGGGCGATCATTTGAGCGATGCGACAATGGTGGGCGCGGCGCATTTCGACCACTGGTTCAATCTTGCGGCGCTGGAGGTCGAGCGCTGCGCGCCGTCCCGGCTGATCGTCGCGCTCGGCGACTCGATCACCGATGGCAAGGGATCGACGACGAACGGTAATGACCGCTGGACGGATGTGCTGGCGAAGCGGCTCCAGGCGGATCCGCAGCGGCCCGGCATCGCCATCGTCAATCAGGGGATTGGCGGCAACCGACTGCTCAATGACGGGCTCGGCCCCAACGCGCTGGCGCGGCTGGACCGTGACGTGCTGGCGCAACCGGGGGTTACGCATCTGATCGTACTGGAAGGAATCAATGACCTGGGAACGCTGACGCTTGAGGCTCCGGTCAGTCAGGCGGAGCATGACGCGCATGTCGCACGGATCATCGGCGCCTATCGCCAGATCATCGCGCGCGCCCGCGCCAAGGGCACCAAGGTGATCGGCGGAACGATCATGCCGTTCGTCGGCAATGGTTATTACCACGCAAACCGCGACAACGAAGCCGACAGGCAGGCGGTCAATGCATGGATCAGGACGCCCGGGCATTTCGATGCAGTGGTCGATTTCGACCGGGTGATGCGGGATCCGGCGAAGCCGGAGCGATTGCTACCGGCCTATGACGATGGCGATGCGCTGCATCCATCGCCCGCCGGTTATCGAGCCATGGGGGACGCGATACCGCTCAACCTGTTCGACTGATCGCGCTGTGGAGCAGTCTGGAGCATTCTTCTGGGGAATCTGTCAGCTGACACAAGGAAAGGTCAAGCAGTGGCGACCCATCGCCCCCGCTATGACAAGCGCGCCACCTGCGGCACCCGGTTCACGCGCAAGGATGTGCCCATGTTCGAGATCGGTGGTTGGCTTGACCACTCCGATGCGCGGACGACGGAGCTTTACAGCCATCATCATCTCGATTTTCGAGGGGAGGCACTTGATGCTTTCAACCGCCGAAATTGATAATAGCATGCATATTACCGCACACCCGTGGCTGTGTTGGCTTCGTTCGGGTCGGCTAAGTGATTGAAATAATGGCGCACCCAAGTGCATTCGAACCACTGGCCTTTGCCTTCGGAGCTAATACTAACCACCCACGCCAGTCTACGCTAGGGTTTGTTTTTCTACGCTAACCTACGGTTCTCAATGGGAAATCTGTATCAGCGAGCTTTCCCATGCTAAGCCACCCTTACCGTGAATTGGCTCCCATCTGCTTCCGTGGCGCTTCCGCGGAAGCATGGCAAAGCGTGGTGAAGGAAGGCCGATGACCAAGCTCAGCAAGCGCGTTGTGGATGCCGCCGAGATCCGGGACAAGGACTACTTTATCTGGGATGACGACCTGCCCGGCCTCGGTTTGCGGGTCTTCACCTCGGGCAAGCGCAGCTACCTGATCCAGTATCGCGCGCAGGGCCGCTCGCGGCGCTACACGATCGGTCTTCACGGCGTCTGGACGCCCGATCTTGCCCGGCAGGAGGCGAAGGTCCAGCTCGGCCGCGTTGCCAAAGGCGACAACCCCGCCGAGGAGCGGCAGCTCGATCATAAGGCTGTCACGGTGAAGGAGCTGTGCGAGCTATACCTAGCCGATCTCAACGCCGGGCTGATCTTGGGCAACCGAAGTGGCGACGCAGAAGCTCCTGGTCGCTCGGACGCCGCGCCAGTTCTAGCCGCATGGGCGCAACCTTTCCGCCGGTTCCTCGCCAGGCGAGCTGGCGCAGGGACGCCATGGTCACATCCACGAGCAGGCGCGGGACCGGACCGGTCGCCTGGAGCCAGCGATAACGAACGACGGCTTCGCCTCCACTTGCCTCGATCTCGACAAGTTCGGGGCAGGTCAGGCTTTTGTATCGGGACAGCGCAGCAAGGGCACTGCGAAGGTCCGGCGCGTGCAAGGCGACGATCGCCGCCACGCCGTAACCGCGCGCGATCCCTTCGTCGCCAAAGCGAATGCCCGCGCCGGGGTCATTGAATTCTTCCTCCGCCGCGGCCCAGATCCGGAAGAAATCGCTCGTCACCCACGCGTTCGACGCCGCAACTTCAGCACGTGCACACAGCCGTTCGACCGGCATGCCGAATTTCGACAGCACACCGATCGGCAGTGAAAAGGTGTTTGGGCCTCGCATTAAAAAAACTTAGGCAGGCGGACATGTCGAAACAAATCCGATCGCGCCAATCGACCATACAAATGCTGGTCGAGTGCAGTTTTGCCAATGCCCCTTTTAGCGAGCAGCTAATAGCGTTGCGAGCGTGTCCGGCCGCTCCATGATCCGCTCGAGCCGCGGATAGCGAAGCGGGCCCGCATAGCGGATCGGAACTTCTGATCGATGCCCATCCTGTTCGATGGTCAGAACGAGGGGACGCCTTGCCGAATCCCCAACCGCGTTCAGAAGGATGTCGCGGTCGAAGACCGTATCATTGACGGCTGAGATCCGACCGCCGGGCCGTAGCCCGGCCTGATAGGCTGGACTGTCCCAGGAGACCGCCCGAACCGTGCCGTCGGCACGCGCCGTCAGCCCGATCGAATAGGTCAGGTCGATAACCCCGGCTTCTTCCTCGCTCGCCCGGAACGTCGCCGTGGGCACGCCGCTGAAAGTCAGTCGCCACCCGTGCCGCTCCAGTCCGCTAGTCGTGTCGAGTTCATCATGTCCATTGATCCAGGTCCGTAGGAATCCTTTCCAATCCGACGGCGCGACCTGGTTGAGCGCATCGCAGATGTCGGCGAATGTATAGGTGCGGGTCGGCACCTCGGGAGCAGCGCCGGCAAAGAAAACGCTTGCGAAATCGTCGATTCCTCGACGGCCGTTGCTCCGCTCGCGCGCCGACGCCACCACCATGAACTCGGCCTCGCCGCACCAGTGCTCTGGGGGTACCACCTGCACATCGTAAATGTGCTCCGGCGGCACCGCGTACCGATCCCACAGTATCCCAGCCTCATCCACGGTCTGGCTGACGGCATACGCTACCGCTCCACCAGCGCGCAGCTCACCGACCGTACCGGGCTCGGCCCACACCTCGAGCAGGTGGT
>MDSZ01022543.1_pt1 | contig 10274 bp, 11 predicted proteins | sample 811201 | NCBI WGS metagenome assembly MDSZ01 (sample SAMN05326647, study PRJNA326480) | marine metagenome | isolation source: seawater | place: Indian Ocean: North | collected 2010 | reverse complement strand
GTTTGAATAAATCCCACATTTTATCTAAATCTAATGGTGTATCCCAATTATTTTTACTTACACCATAAGGTAAATCTGTTATAATCGCATTTATACTATGTTTTTCTATATTTTTCATTTCTTCCATACAATCACCATTAATTAAATTCATAATATTTCTATAATAATATAATCTTTTTTTTAATCAAATTTATTTAAATAATTATTACAATAAAGTGATAAATCATCTGGAACATTATAATTTCTTAATATTTTACATAATAATAATTTCTTTTCAGCTTTGGGTAAATACCATGGCAATTTCATGAAACATGATTCACAAAAATCATTTTTATTTTTTTCTTGAATATAAAATATATATCTATCTAAATCATAATATTTATTGTTATCATCATTACTATCATTTAATTGTTTTGGATTTCGGTTTGTTATAAAAGGAATAAATTTTATAAGTTCATTTTCTTTATCATATTCATGACTACATTTCCCACATTTATCACAACTAAAACCTATCATATTTGTTTTGAAATAACGAATATTTTCTTTTTTGTATAATTTATTTTTATGATATTTATTTAAATATAATCTCATGTAATTACAATATTCACTATAATAACATGCTTTACCTAATTCCCAATCTAAATTATTCATATAATGTGGTTTAAAAATATTTTCTATTAATTTATAATCATAATTAGTGGTTTTTTCATATAGTTCATAATTTATAAAATTTATAAATTCATTTGAATTATTAAATTTTTCTCTTAAAGTTTCATAATTTTTTTTATTAAAAATCGTTTTTTCTAATAAATAGTTATTATCTCCTAAATAAATAATTCGTTTACCAAATTTTCGATATATATATAATGATAAATTATCTTTTGATAAATCATTTATTTCTTTTTGAGAAATTTTTGCAATTATTTGCTTATCTTTTATATGTGAAACATTATTTATAAAATTAAGATTAGATATATCCATTAAATATATAAATCATAATATTTTTTTCTTAAATAGTAATTAACTCTTTATTTAAATTTGATTTTAAATAATTCATAAGTTAATTATAAATTTATTCATTGAATAAACAATGACTGATCATTATCCCCAAGAATCAATATCTTTGAATAGTCTTTCAGAAAATTGTCCGATCACTTATTTACCTTATGGTTTATTATCTGAAATGATTGTTCCGTTAATAAAACAATTTCGTCGTGAAAAAAGAGAATCAAGAAAAGAATTCCTTATAAAGAAAATAAATAATAAATTATTAAAACAATGTCTTATTAATATTCATTATATGAGTATTGAAGATCCGAGAAATGCTATATTAGATCTTCATTTGAAATTTTCTTTATTATCTAATAAAAAAAATATAACGAAAATAATTGATGATAATCATATTCCTTTAATTTATTTAGAAGAATCATATCAATTACAAAAACAAGGCCCAAATATTAAAGTAGATGATTGGGTAATGATTTTATATCCATCTCAACAAAATTATCCTATATTTGGTATAGTTGATAAATTCATAGGAAAAACACAAGTAAAGGTAAATTTAGTTTCTTCTCAATATTCCTATGGTATGAATGATATCTCAACAAAAAAATATTATCCTTTATTTCATAAATATGCCAGACATTGGAATACCAATGAAATTATTACCAGAAATTTCTCTGTTTGGGAGCTCAAAAAAATAGGTCATGATTCATTACCATTTAAACACCTTCGTCTTAAAGTCATTAAAGATAATGAATCTGATCTTAACTCAAGATTAGAATTATGGGATAAGATTCATAGTGTGATATTTAATAGATATCCTGTAAATGATATCTTAAATCTAAATGATAATGATTATGAATTAATTGATTATAAGATTCATATTTCACAAGTATATTTTAAAATATGGACTGATATGGATGTTAATGTATTAGATAAACAAATGTGGGAACAATTAAATTTTGATAAAAATAAAGAAATTCATTATTCAAGAAGATCTGGTAATTTAATAAAAAATAAAAATGATTGGTCATGGTCTGATTATATTTATAATCCATTTATGAAATTTAAAAAAACATGGGAATATAAACAAGATGATGTTTTATTTATGAAATGGATTATTCTTACTAATGATATTTTAAATTAACGATAACTACTATAATCATCATATCTACTATAAGAAGCCTCTGATATTAATTTTTTTACATAGTCATTTTGATCTAATTTTTTTAATTCATTTAATGTTATTTTATGTGTATTAATCCAAACAGGTTTATTATTTATAGATTGTCTGTTTATTTGATATACTAAAGCTGTACTATGTTCAAATATCTTATTCATGAATTCTAATTCTTCTTTTAATTGTTTAATTTCTTGTTTTAAATTAATATTTTCTGCTTCCAGTGATTTATTCATTTTAAATATTGTATGTAAATTATATTTAAATTAAATAAATATAAAGATAATTAATTTAAATTATATAAAATGCTGATTGATAATGAAATTAAACTTGATTTTAAAGATGTATTAATTCGTCCGAAACGATCTAATCTTTCATCGCGATCAGAAGTAAATTTAATCAGAGAATTTAAATTTAAACATAGTTCTTATATTTGGTCCGGTATTCCTTTGACTGTTGCCAATATGGATTGTACCGGAACTTATGAAATGGCTAAAGAAGTATCTAAATATAAGATATTAACATGTATTCATAAATATTATACATTACAAGAATGGATTGTATTTAAACAATCTAATTTAGATAATCCTGATATTTATAATTATATCGGAGTTAGCACCGGTTCAAAAGAAGAAGATTATCAAAAATTACAAAGTATTTTAAAAGAAATTCCTGAAATTAAATTTATATGTTGTGATGTAGCTAATGGTTATACTGAACATTTTGTATCATTTGTTATGAGAGTTAGATTATCTTATCCAGATAAAGTTATAATCGCAGGATCAATTGCTACTCGTGAAATGGCTGAAGAATTAATTTTAAAAGGGGCTGATATTGTTAAAGTTGGAATTGGTCCTGGTTCGGTGTGTACGACTCGTAAAAAGACAGGAGTAGGATATCCTCAATTATCAGCATTAATTGAGACAGCCGATGCAGCTCATGGATTAAATGCTCATATTTTATGTGATGGGGGATGTAGTTGTGCTGGAGATATAGCTAAAGCAATTGGAGCTGGATCAGATTTTGTTATGTGTGGTTCATTGTTTAGTGGTCATATAGAATCGGGGGGAACATTAGTTGAAGAAGATGGGAAAAAATACAAGGAATTTTATGGAATGAGTTCAGAAACTGCTATGAAGAAACATGTAGGAGAAGTAGCTACCTATCGTACATCTGAAGGTAAACGAGTTTTAGTTCCTTTTAAAGGTCCAGTATCTCATACTATTCAAGATTTACTTGGTGGATTACGAAGTTCTTGTACTTATGTGGGTGCCGATTGTTTAAAGCATTTGTGTAAAAGAACTACATTTATTAGAGTTACTCAACAATTAAATGAAACTTTAGGTAAGTCTTAATAAAAAATTTATATTATTATATCTATAAAATGGATGAACAAATATTACCTTTACTTAAATCTTTTTTAGGACAAATTAATTCAGCTATGAAAGTATCTGAATTAATTGCTAATCATGCTTCATCGGATGAAATAACAGTTGATCATTTAATTACGGGATTAGTTTATCGTTTAATGGTTCCTATGACTAATACCGAAATAACTGAAGCATTAGAATCAGCCGAACAATTATTAGATAAATTAGATAATACTGATTCAGATGATGATTATGATAATGTATCGGAATGTTATGATAAAATTGAATTTGGTTACAGAAAAGTGATTCCTCCTATTTGTAATTGTTCTGTTTGTATGAAAGCTCGTATTAATTTATTAAATTATAAAAACCATGATTGTTCTGATCCATTATCTCAAAAATTCAAAGATGCGATTGAAACTTGTTGTATAAAACATAAAATAGTTATTTAAATTATCTACTAAAATATATGCAATCATGGATTACTTATGGATTATTATCAGCTATGTTGGTGTCTATTTGTGATTTATTACGTAAATATTTAGTTAATAATATTTCACCGATGTTAACTGTAATATTACCTCTTTCTGTATCAGGAGTTATTGCTTTGATATATTTAATTCGTGAAGATTTTAAAATTCAAATTAAACATTTAGATAAAAAAGATTATTGTATTCTTTTAATAATTGGTTTATTGATTCCGGTTGGTCATTATTTAATAACCAAAAGTTTACAAACTGTTCATAATCCTGGATATGCTAAAACTATTATAAGTTTAAATGTGATTATATCATTATTTGCATCTATATTTCTTTTTAGTACAGCTAAAGTTAATAAATACACTGTATTTGGTGTATTTTTAGTTATAATAGGAACTTATTTAATAACTACAAAATATAATAAATTTGATTAAAATTAATAATTAATTAATTATATTATTTATTTTTAATATAAAATGTCATATTCGGTTGAAAGACAAATTCAATTAGGATTATGTTGTATGAATGTTTCTCTTAAACAACGAAAGGTTCCTATTTATGCAGCAAGAAGAATTATTATTAAAACTATAGAAAAATTAGGTATAGAAGAATTAAAATGTAGGACCCTTCAAAATTTAGATGATTTATTACTCATGTTACAATGGAATGAAAAAAATGGTATAAGAGTGTTTCGTTTATCATCTGAATTATTTCAACATAAAACAAATCCAAGAGTTACTGATTATACCTATGATTTTGCTATTAATCACTTAAAACGTATCGGTGATTATGCAAGAGAAAAAGGTCATCGTCTTACATTTCATCCAGGACAATTTAATAATTTAGGATCACCCAGACAAAAAGTCATTGATCAGACATTTAAAGATCTTACATATCATGCAGAAGTATTCGATTTATTAGGATTTCAATATGATACACCTCATGGTAGAGATTCTGTTATGGTTATACACGGTGGGGGTGTATATGGTGATAAAAAACAAACTATAAAAAGATGGATTGAAAATTATTATAAATTATCAGATACTATTAGAAACAGATTAGTACTTGAAAATTGTGAAAAATCATATAATATTATGGATTGTTTAAAAATATCAGCAAAAACAGGTGTTCCTGTTGTATTTGATACACATCATTTTGAATGCTATAAACAATTACATCCTAATGAACATTTTAAACATCCGAGAGAATATATACCATTTATATTAGATACATGGACCGATAAAGGTATTAAACCTAAATTTCATATAAGCGAACAAGGAACAGGAAAAATAGGACATCATTCTGATTATATAGAAAATATACCTGATTATTTATTAGAAATTCCAGAAAAATATGGGATTAATATTGATATTATGTGTGAAGCCAAAATGAAAGAATTATCTATACATAAATTATATAAAAAATATCCACAAATTAATTGTTTAAAAGATAATTCTTATTATATTTGTAAAGATATTATGAACGGAATTATAGATAATATAGTAAAAGATACAATAACTGATGGGCGGAATACAGCAAAAAAAGATGAAGATATTAGAGTAAAATGGATATGTGAAAATATAAATAATCAGACAGAATTAGGTGAACATATGAAAATTAAATATTATGAAAAATTTAATAAAAAAATCTTATATGTAGAGAAAAAGGGTGGTAATAATATTCATTATGATATTTTAATACATCATAGAGACGGGTCAACTTTCAGATGTGAAGAAAAAGGTTCACAGGCTTATACTGAAAATATCAATGAAAATACACCTCCTCATGAAAATTCTGTTGAATTTTATAATGGCCCCTCACAGAAATTTAGTATTTCAAAAAAATATCTTAAATTATGGTATGATTTAATTGTAAATAATATAGATATTAATAATAAATATAATTTACCTAAACCACCAACATTAGAAGAGTGGTTAGTAGGTGGTCCATATTGTATGGTTAATCCTAAATCAGAATATTCTATTAAAACTAAAGAAAATTACAGAAATATATATCCCAAAAAAAGCATGAATGGGTGGGGACATGATAATATAGATTATCGTATTGAACCGAATAAAGCATTTAATATTACTGATGAAGAAAAATCTACTTTAATAAAAGAAGTTCAGGATATTTATAATGATATAATGATTCAAAAAGATGTATGGTTACAAACAACAGGTACAATAGATGGCTCATTTTCATTTAAATGGTTTGATAAAATTGAACCAAAAAAAATTGTAGATGTAAAATTAGTAAAGAAAAAAGATATTGAGTTCATATTTAAATTAGAAGATAATACATCATTTACCGGTATAATGCGGTGGGGTAAAGGTTGTGGATTTTCATGCTTTAGGATGGATTTTAAATGATTTATATATTTAGTAAACTAATTTTTTTATAATCATTTCTATTAAAGGAGGCGGAACCGCATTTCCTATCTGTTTAATTTGTTTACCTACATTACCTGATAATTTATAATCTTCTGGAAATCCTTGAATTTGTTTTAATTCATCAGGTAAGAGTGTTCGTAGAAAATTTCCCTTTTTATTTTTTAAAGGAACAAAGAATCTTGGGCAATGAGCATATGAACAGATAATAGTATTAATGGGTTTTCTAATATCTATAATTTCACCTCCTACATCTAACCTTCTTCCAAAGTGAAGTCTATGAGGTCTTAATTTATCTTTACGAACATAATCTCTTTTTTTAGCTAACTGAACTAAATTAGGATGTGGTTCATTTTCTTCTTCTTCATTATTTATATCAGTTAAAATACATTCACTGGGAATATCATTAAAATCAAAATCTAAATCTTCAGATTCAATCTTTAAAGCGCCCTTCATATTAAATTTTATGATATGTTTTAAATTTCCTATCTTTTCTTTCATTTCTTCTGGAAAGGTAAAATCCTTGTTAAGATCACTCCTAATTCCAACTATAATTAATCTTTCTCTATTTTGTGGAACACCTATATCTAATTTACTACACATATATGATTTATAATAAACATCATACCCTACTTTATTAAATTCATTTTTAATAACATCTATATATAATTCATTATCTACTGTTTTTCGAGATAATAATCCTTTCACATTTTCTCCAATTATATATTTAGGATTTATTAGTTTTGTAGATCTCAAGAATTCTCTAAATAATGTATTTCTCGGATCATCTGGTAATTTTTTACCTGCGTGAGAAAACCCCTGACATGGGAAGCCTGCGAATATTAAATCTACATCTTTCTTATATTTTAAAAACTGATTGTCTGTAGTTTTTGTAATATCTCCACACCCTATTAATTCTGTTTCAGGAAAGTTTAACTTATGTGTTTCAATCATTTCTTTTTCCCATTCAGAATAGGCCACTAATTCTAATCCTGATTTAACTATTCCTAATGAGTCTCCACCCATCCCCGAAAATAAGCTAATTGCTTTTATTTTTTTTTTAGAATTAATCTCGTCGAAACATGAATCTATATCCATTTCTCCTTTGTATACCTTAAGTAAGATAATTTTAAATCAAATTTTTTTAAATCAAATTTTTTAAATTAATTCACCAATCATATATTCATTCGCGACTTCTAATAAAATTTCTTCACGATGTAATTCATGAAAATATTCAGTTGCATCAGTTCCTCCGACAGAATAAATTAATTGTTTTCCTCCTGGATGAATTATCGCGAATTCGGTTACATCAAACACTTTACCATCTATAATTATCCAACAATCTTCTATTTTGTTATGTCTTTCCACTTCTTCTATAGTATAAGTGTTCATTTTTATAAATTATTTTATTAATTATTTAAATAATTTAATCTTATTATAATATATAATGGAAATACCAACGTTTTTTAGCAATAAAAAAGATATCTTTACTTATGATTATAATAAAATTACACAGATGCTTGATACTGATATCAATCATTATCAATATATAAATAATTTAAGTCTTCCTGATAAAGATAAAACTCTATGTAAACAATATTTTCAGAGTATTATGTTTGGAAAAAATCATATATTTATTGAAAAAATATTCAAACAATTAAATTCATCAACTAATATATGTTTACCTTTACTTCATAATTGGCTATCAACCAATAAAATTAAAAATCCAAGAATCGATAATTTAATTATCATTAATGATAAAGATGATTCTGAAAGAATATGTAAAAATCATCTTAAAAAAGCCCCGATATTTAAAAGCTTTCTTTATGATAGCATTATTTCTACTACCGATAATGAAGACTGGAAAGAACAACGAGGTAAAATGAATATGGGTTTTATACCTTCATTAAGTTTAAAAAAAGTCTTTCCGATTAGTCAACAAAGAGCTAAACATTGTTCACTATTATTAAAAAAATCATCTGATAATTTTAAACAATCTGTAAATATGAGTGAATTTTTCTTAAATGAAACACAAGCACAATTACAATTAGGTATGTTTGGATTTTCTGATGATTTTGAACAAAAAACTAATAAAAAAATAAGAGATGCTTTCGCTGGTATAGACACCGGTTACACAGATCAATTTTCTTATGAAGCCTTACAAGAAATACAAACATCTAATGGTCCCTTATCTAAATTATTTGATATCAATGATAATGAATATAAAAATAAAGGGAATGTTCTCATCTTTACATTTGCTGGCCATGACACTACAGGACATACACTCACTTGGTTATTATATGAACTTTGTAAGAATGTTCAATATAAACAAGAACTAATTAAAGAAATAGATTCATATTGGTTAAATCACGATGAACCCTCTTATGATACATTTCATGAATTACCTTTCATGACTAAATGTATCACAGAAACTTTACGATTATGGCCAGCATTAGCAAATGGTACTTACAGAGAGTTGGAACACGATGAAACGATCAAAGGTATTGATGGAAATCCAGTTATCGTCAAAAAGGGAACTTATGTTCAAATCTTAAATTGGGTCAGACACCGAAATAAAGATTTATGGGGTTCAGACGCAGATATATTTAATCCTCATAGACAATTCAAAGATTCTGAAATATGGTCTTATAAAGGTTTTGGGACTACCAATGTATCTTCAGATAGATTTAGTCCATTCACCTACGGACCAAGAAATTGTATTGGAAAGAATTTTAGTCACATGGAGATGCGGTTAATCTTGTTATATCTGTTTAAGGATTATGATTTCCAATTGTCTTATCAACAATTAGTTACTATAGATAATCAAAAATTTCAAGGAACTAATTTGTTTACATTAGGTCCTACAAGCATTAAAAAAGATGAATTATTAGGTTTATATGTAAATGTAATACCCAGAAAATCTAAATTATAATTAAATATTGGCTAATTTCACAAAAATATCTCCCATTCCCCCTTTGAGTTGTTTTATAGGAGTATTCATTCTTTCTTCACATAACTCTAATATAGGTTGTAAATCTTCATCGTGTGAATCATGATCATATAATTCATGTTCATGTAATATCGCAATAATTAATCTCCCACTATTTGTTCTTATTCCGTTTTTTGTTATATCATTCTGACAATCATAACTATCAACTTCATCAGGAAATGATTCTTTTTTTTTACAAGGATCATCTATTGTTATAACCATATGTTCAAATGGTCCATCATTAAGAGAGATAGTATGATGTTCTACTTTCGCATGAGCCATAATGTCAGCGAGACAGGGCCAACAACAGCGGTAGTATTTACCAACAAAGGTTCTACCATCTACATGATTCATTTTTACATAATCATAGACTTTTCCTCTACTTGGATCTATTGGTGATCCCGAAACACCACAGTAAAATGAATTATATAATAAAAATAATTCTTTGGTTATATTATTTTTTGAATAAACATGATGATAAAATTGAGGACCACCCGCATTCCTATTTCTTGATGGGAATATAATCTCAAATTCACTCATTAATATTTCAAAGTGTTCTTTTTTTTCATCGTTATTTATATAATTTTCAATAAATAAACTATTATTTGGATAAATTACACAAAAAATAACTATTATTAATAATATAATTTTAATATGCATATATATAACTTTATTTATATAATTTATCTATTAATTAGATAAATTGTTTAGCTTCTTTAGATATCTTATTCTTAAAAAAACAAATTTTTAATATAAAATATATTATATGAAAGAATGCTGTAAAACAAATAAAAAAGATAAACAATGTATTCGTAAAAATGATAATAAAATATTTAAACTACCAAGAAAATTTACTAAAAAAAG
>MDSZ01051357.1_pt1 | contig 10275 bp, 7 predicted proteins | sample 811201 | NCBI WGS metagenome assembly MDSZ01 (sample SAMN05326647, study PRJNA326480) | marine metagenome | isolation source: seawater | place: Indian Ocean: North | collected 2010 | reverse complement strand
TCCAGAGCTTGCTCAAGATCTTAACGCTTACCACTCACTTGATGCGGAAGTTGAATTGACTCAAATCCTTTCTGAGCAAATTGCTCTTGAATTGGATCGTGAAGTTCTTAACGACCTCCTCGTACAAGCCAACGGTGCTAACCTTTTCTGGTCACGTGCTCCTGGAAAGTTCGTCAACAAGCTTACTGGTAGCGAAGTTGCTAGAAACTCTTCATTGCGCCCTGGACCTCAGTTCACTGGTACAGTACGTGATTGGTACGAAACTCTTTCTGAAACCATCATCGATGCTGCAAATATCATCCATAGAAAAACTCTTCGTGGATCTGCTAACTTCATCGTTATCGGCCCAGATGTTGCTACCATCCTTGAAGCTTCTGTAATGTACAAGCCTTCTTACTCCATCGACGGTCAGGGACAAGCTTCTGCTATCTCTATCGGTGCTGAGAAGATCGGTAATCTTTCTAACAGATTCACTGTTTACAAAGATCCTTACTTCCCACGCAACAAGATCTTGATCGGATACAAAGGTGGTTCTTACCTTGAAACTGGTTATGTGTATGCTCCATACGTACCTCTTATCGTCACACCTACAATCTTCGCTCCAGAGGACTTCACCCCACGTAAGGGTGTAATGACTCGCTACGGAAAGAAGATGGTTCGTTCTGACTTCTACGGTACTGTCACTTGTTTGGATATGAACATCATCTAATCTAGGTGAGTTCGTCCACAATGGATAACATGGGCGGCGCGTCATTGACCGCCGCCCTTTTTCATAGGAGTATACGATGAAAATTACAAAGAAACAACTAAAGCGAATTATTGCTGAAGAACACGCAGTTGTATATGGAAAAACGAAATCATCCAGAAGGAGAACAAGAAAATTAACTTCGAAACAACGACGAATTGTAGAGGCTAGAAAGAAAAGAGCAATCTTAAAAGAAGCTCAAAGAAACTACGCATGCAACCAAGTAATTGAAGAAGGTTTTGGAAAATTTCTCAAACAAGTGGGTGGGATGTTCTCAAAAGGTGTCGAACAAGCCGCGAAGATCAAAGATAATACCGTGGCTGCATGGAAAGATCTTGGAGATAAAATCGATGCTGACGAAAAGAAGATGAACGATTTTCGAGAGGAAATGAAAGCTGATATTTCGGATTTTCAAGCACAACTACAAAAAGCGATTCAAGGATATAAATCGTTCGCAGCGATCACTGATGAGCTTCCAGAAGACAAGAAAGAAGAGAAAACAAAAGAATTGTTTGCCGCGGCAATAGCGCTGATGAAAGCAGAGCTAGCAGCCATGACATAATTTCGAGATAACTTATCTCTTTCGGGTGTTCCCTCGGTTTCGATCGGGAGAATACCTTTCTTTTTTGTTTGAACAATCGAATTTTGATGAGTATAGTATCATAGTTCCGATATAGTTAGTGTTAGGCCCGGTGCAAAGCATATAGGTGACCTCGCCACCGCATCGGAATCTTGCGAACAAGTAATCTCAAACAACAATGGAGAAAAATTATGCCAAAAGTAGTATCAACAGACGCAAAAGGTCTTATTCAAGAAACAGGATCTGGCTTCGAAGTCAGAGGCTCACAAGATGGAACTGTCCCTGCATTCATCGCATTAGAAGGTGCAAACGGTAATCTATATTATATCAGCATCGATAATGCCGGCAAAGTCAGAGTTTCTGCAGCAAACACTGCACCAACAGCTCACGATTCAGGCACTGTTGTAGGTACCCAAAGCTAGTATTTGATCTGTACGAATACAATCATTAAGCCGCCTCTCTCATTCGTGGGATTGGCGGTTTTCTTTACAAAAACCCGTGAAAGACTATAATTAGATACGATGAAACAATTCTTATCAAAGGAGAACTATTATGGCAGTTTCAAAAAAGGCAGCAACTTCTAAAGCTGCACCCAAGGCAGCATCGGATAATTGTGCTAAGTGCGACGCCAAAATCGCAGCTTTGGAAAAGAAAATCGAAAGTTTAGAATCAAAACTCAAAGGATTGCTCGAAGGAATCGATGCAGCATCGAAACTCAAAGCAGAATTAGACGAAGCAAAATTAAAATTGGGTGCCGAAGTAAGCGAACTCAAAGAAAAGGCAAAGTCTTGGAAAGAAAAAGCTGATTCGAACAAAGACGGCAAGCTCGACTTCGAAGAAATCTACACGTATGTCAGAAAAAGAATGAGCAGCAGACACAGTGCACCGCAAGGTTCCGCAAGAGCGGCCAAAAAAGGATAGTCACAAAATCTGCTACGTAAATATCGTGTCCTTTATCGATATATTGCGAAATCATTTATTTTGAAAAAAATCGATTACGTATCATTGCGGGAGTGGCGCTGCTCGAAGCGGCCCATCTCCCGCATCACATTTTATGATCGAGGAATGATGAGGGTTGTTCTCCATAGTTATAGATGAACCCGCATAGGAGACAAACGATGGCAACATTCCAAGCTACGACCTCGCCGACTCCCTTTGGAGTATTCGACAGTGAAAAGGATTTCATTCTCGATGCCAATTCGATGGTCACGTTTGTTAAGAGAAAGTTAGGTGATGACATCCTTAGTGTCGAGTTGACGAACAAACAAGTTTGGATGTCGTTTGAAGAAGCCACGTTGGAATACGGTCGCATTATCAATGAATACCAATCGAAATCTCAATTAGGTAATCTTCTCGGAAACGATCTGAACGTTCCTTCCAACGCTGATGGCACAGTTGACGGTGGGCCGAGTGGTGCAGAAGGTAAGTTCCCACGTGAAACTTTAGAATACCTTATGAGAAAAGCAGAGCCGTACGCCTCACACGCTGCCGTTGGAGGTTCATACAATGTATTGTCTGGATCTATTAACTTAGTGAACGGTAAACAAGACTACGATCTATACGAAGACCTGACTTTTAGAAATGATGCCGGTCAAGATGTGAAAGCCGCAGACGTGTTTCCAAATAAGAAGCTTCGTATATATGAAGTGATGCATTATTCACCGCAGGCCGCCTACCGTTTCTTTGATACGACATCAGCGATCAACTATTTGAATAACGAGTTTGCCTTCGAATCATTCACTCCAGAAACCGTATTTTACGTTCTGCCCGTGTTTGAAGACTTGCTTCGTGCACAACAGATGGATATATCGAATCGCGTAAGAAGATCGAACTATTCGTACGAATTGATTGGTAAAAATCTTCGTATCTTTCCTCGTCCTACAGTAGAAACAGAAGGCTCTAAGAAACTATACATTAGATTCGCTCCTCCTACAGATGGGCTTCTACCCGACATTTCAGATGGTTCTGTTGATGGTGTATCTGGCCTACACAATGTTCCATTTTCAAATATAACGTATGCCACGATTAACTCGATGGGCAGACAATGGATTCGACAGTATACTTTCGCATTAGCGAAGGAATTACTCGGCTTGGTGCGTTCCAAATTTGGCTCGATACCTATTCCGAATGGAGATCTACAGTTGAATGGGAGCGATCTCCTGTCGCAGGCACAAGGCGAAAAAGAAAAGTTAATAACACAATTACGAGAGATGTTGGATTCTTTGACTTACGATAAGTTGTTAGAAGGACAAGCCGCTGAGGTAGCGTCGATGCAGACGATCTTGAAGGCTGTTCCTATCCCGTTAGGTAAATGCATCACCATAGGATAGGAGAAACACGATGGCAAGATTATTCATAACACCTCGCGAAATCGACTTCATAGCGGACATCGCAAAAGAGATCACAAAAGACGTGATTGGCGATGTCATATACTATTACAAAGTCAGAGAGGATGTTTCGGAAGTTCACGACGTTTACGAAGAAGCTCCAGAAAAGATCTTCGATCCTCCCGTAGAAATCGACGCAAGAGTTCAGTGGAACCCAAAAGAAATCAAGACAGACAAGTTCGGATACGAAGGAACATACACCACCGAGGTCTATATTCACTACCGCGATATGATCGACAGGAATATAAAACTAGAGGAGGGTGATTACTTCTCGTATGGTGATAACTTCTTCGAGATAACGTCGATTGTGTACGATAAAGTGATCTTCGGACAGGTCGAACACATATCGGGTTATACGATCAAAGGAAAACAAGCAAGAAGAGGTCAAATCAATGTCAAGCCTCTCGGTCCTACCGAGGAAATATACTCGGATCCAGATGCGATCAAGGATACTTTCAAACAGCAACGTGGTGATGCATCAATGGGTGACAAACGTGCACTCGTCGAGCAAGGCAAAGTCGATAACACCACACATGTACAACAAGAGATCAAAAAAGATTCGTTCTCTTCGTCTTTCTATGGAGATGATACATGAGCACTAGATGGAAGGTAAAACCGTTTCAAACGATAGGTGGTCTTGGTACAGGTCTTGAAGGCGTCGATATACCCGATGATTTTGATCTTCCTTCGTGTGGCATAGAAGACGTAGACAGGGCGATGTTCAAACTTTTCAACGAAGATCTACCTTTCTATTTCGAGCAAGACGGTGACATGAAAAGGATCCCATGTGTGTTCGCTGGTGGCGAAAGAGCAATGATCTTGCGAAAGAAACAACCCATTCGAGACAGACAAGGCGCACTAGTGTTGCCACTTATCTCAATGCTACGTACAGGTATCGATCAGTCGACAGATAAAGGGATTGGTCCGGGTGAGGGAGTTCTCACTATTAAGAAAAGACTAGCTCCCGAAGATCGCGTATGGAAACGGCTAGAAAACCCACAAGGTTTACAGAATCAAGACAATGTGCCTACACCAAACTCGAGAGGAAAATTAACATTGGCCAACGGCGGTGCAAACGTATTTGAAGTAATTACTATGCCAAATCCGAGATTTTTCAAGGCTACTTATGAAATCACGTTTTGGGCGCAATATTTACAACAGATGAACAACATCGTTGAGGCTTTCATGTTTTCGTACAACAACGGCACCGCCAAGTCATTTAAGATAGAAACGAACAAAGGTTATTGGTTTGTTGCATTCGCAGAAACTCCAATCTCTGATAACACTAACTTCGATGGCTACGCAGATGATGAAAGAATAATAAAAGCTTCAATTACTATGTCTGTCACGGGCTATGTAATTAATCCTAAGATCCCGGGATTGCCAAAACCTTTTCGAAGGTTCGTAAGTGCACCGAGGGTTCAGTTTGACATGACCAATCTAGAAACACCGAGGGCCAACTCTTCTAGACATCCTTCATACGATCCAGAAGATTATGTATACGAGGATTTCGCAACGACTGACACACCACTTCCCGGAGTCACGATTGGCCGCGTGACTGCACAACCAGACGATGTTTCTATAAACATCGGTTCACAAATTTTAGACAAGTTTAATATGAATGCTTCTCGTTTACAAGAGGCATCCAAAACTGTCACCTTTGAAGACCCTTTCGATGGTGATGGAAAGAGCGTCAAGGCACGAGTTAAGTCGAAAAATCTCGCAAAGGGCGAAACCGTCTACACTTATTTAGATACTTTGAACAAAGAGTGACATAATTATCAACAGAATTAATTCTAAAGGAGACCAATAATGGCTGAAAACACATTCAAGAGTCCCGGCTTCTTCGAGCAAGAAATCGAATTGACTGCAGAAAAGCAGGAGCCTACGGGAGTACCAGCGGGTATCGTAGGAGCCGCACAGATGGGACCTGCATTTGTCCCAATGACGTTAGGAACGTTTACTGACTTCGAAAATCGATTCGGAACACTGACACCCGAAAAGTTCGCACCATACGCAGTTCGCGAATGGTTAAAGAACAGATCATCAGTGACATTCTTGCGTGTTCTGGGTGCCGGATCGAATAGCTCGGCAACAGACTTCGCAACCACTAGAAAATATGGAACCGCAAAGAACGCTGGCTTCAAGGCAATCGGAACCAACGGGACAATCGCCGAAATGGGTAATCCTCAGTTTCTTACTGCAAAGCATATCATCAGTGCGAACTCTGACATTGGTTATCCTATGTTTACAGATTCTCCGACATTGGCGAGCTCTGGTTTGACTGGAACACTGGAAAAAGCAGATGCGGACGGAACAACCGGGAATGACGTGACAGGATTGGACCAAGCATTGAGAGAGAGTACTCCAAAAGATGACATCATCCACTTATGTAGAGCGATGATCTTGAACACTTCTGGTTCTTTCTTCCAGATCAAGAACAACGCCGGATCGTATGTAAACTCAGGTGGCGGTATTGCTCACTCTATCGATGGTTCTAACGAGTTCGATCTAAAACTGGTTCTTGCCGATCACACTAGTGCGAATGACGTAGATCTTACTTGGGGTAATTTCGAAACAACAACAGTGAACAACGGGACAACCAACATTCCACGACCGAACAGAAATTATCGTGTCTCCTTGGATCCTGATAACACAAAGTATATCGGAAAGGTATTGAACACCGATCCTAAGAAGTTTCAAGAAGAAGGTCACTTATTGTACCTCGATTGGGCCGTTGAACACGAACTTGCACCTGTGCTCGATCAGAAAGATGCTGGAGATGATGACACTCGTCAAGCCGGCGACTTCAACGTAGATCAAGATACAATTTATCTTTCAACCGGTGCGACAAATAACACTGGAATTAATTCAACGTTTGCAAGCGATTATGCATCAACGCATTGGGAAAACCTTTTCGGTTGGTTCAACTCAAGATACCAAGCTCCAAAAACAACCTCGTTTATCTCGCAACCGTTCGGAAGTGTTGAATATGATCTATTCCACTTCGAATGTATGTCAGATGGCCACGTTGCAAACAACGAGTTCAAGGTAAGTATTTCAAACATACGTAAATCCATCGATCCAAACAATAAGTTCGGGCAATTCGATGTAGAAATCAGAAGGTTCGGAGATTCTGACTTCCGTCCTGAGGTTCTCGAGCGATACGTTGCATGTAATCTGAATCCTGCATCTGAAGATTTTGTTGCGAAGAAAATTGGTGACAAAAAAGTTGTATTCGACTTCGACGCTGAACTCGAAGAGGAAAGAAGATTGGTTATCTCTGGAAGATACCCGAACAGATCGTTGAATGTACGAATCGTTATGAATGATGCGGTATATAAAGGACAAGTTCCTGAAGAAGCGTTGCCATTCGGGTTCAAAGGTATTCCTCAGTTGAACGTGAACACTCACCTTGCAGATGCGAATGCTGCGTTATCCTTCGTACCTCCAATGCCTTTCACTTTCAAACAAACAAAAGGAAAAGTGAAGCAATCTTCTATCTCGTATCAAGGACACGCAGGTGACAACGAAAGAACAGATGCTAGAGTATACTGGGGTGTAAAGACAACTCGTATCGAAGATAATAAACTTGTATCTGGTGCGATTCTTCAATCGAATCTATCGGGTTCTCCAAGTAAGTTAGTGAACGCATACACCAAGTTTCAAGGTATCCCTGGCGGTTCTATCGCGGTTGGAAACTTTGTAGCGGATGCTGATACGTTCCATGCGAATAAGTTCTCTCTCGCGAATGTAGCACTTGCTTTCCAAATCGGTACCGATCTAGGCGGAGCATCCGCTCCTAACTACTCGTTGATCTCCTCTGCGGATACAGCGATGAAGGATGCATGTTATATCAGAAACGGTTCGCCTGATCCAAGTGACTACTCAGTTGTTGATAACCACGACGATACCAGTTATAGTAAAAGACCTACATTCGCATCGTTGGTTCACGACGATACGGCAAACAACTTCAACAAGTTTTCAAAGTTTGCGAAGTTCACCAACGTATTCTACGGTGGATGGGACGGACTAAACATCCTTGACGAAGACATCGAAGATCTGAATGACAAATCTGCTTCGACAGAAGCGGGCGGTAAGGCCGCAGGTAATGTGACTGGTGGTCTTGGATTGATCGGCACCAACAATGGTGAAATGATGGGTAAAGGTCAAGCTAACAATGTCGTATCATCATACAGACAAGCGATCAAGCAAATGACTGATCCAATGACGGTGAGAACGAACCTTCTCGTTATCCCAGGCATTAGAGATCCATACATCGCTGACTTCGCGGCTGATTCAGTAAGAGACTACGGAATGGGAATGTACGTTATGGACGTTCCAAACTACAATGGTTCACAAGATCGTATCTTTGATACTGGTTCACGACCCGATGTTGAGTTCACTGGAAACAACCTTGAAGCAAGAGCTTTGGACAACAACTACGTTGCATCCTACTTCCCAGATGTTTTCATCACTGATAGTATCAACAATCGTCGAGTACTTGTACCTGCGTCGATTGCAGCGCTTGGAGCGTTAGGATACAGCGATTCTGTGTCTTATCCTTGGTTTGCACCCGCTGGTTTTAACCGAGGTGCTCTGGACTTCGTAGAGAACGTAAGAACAAGGTTGTCTGTGGCAGACCGTGATGATCTTTATGAAAGAAGAATTAATCCGATCGCTAACTTCCCTAACGGTGGCTTCGTAATCTTCGGACAAAAGACAATGCAAGTAAACCAAAGCGCACTCGATAGAGTAAACGTAAGAAGACTACTTCTCGAAGTGAAAAGACAGGTTAGTGAAGTTGCTGGTGCAATCTTATTTGAACAAAATACAGTTCAAACTCGCGAAAGATTCGTCAAGTTGGTGAATCCACGATTGGGTATGATTCAGGCACAAGCAGGTATTGAACAGTTTAGAGTTATTTGTGATGAGACGAATAATACGCCGATTGATGCGGAACAGAATAGGTTGAACGGAAAGATCATCCTTGTTCCGACAAGAACAATCGAGTTTATTGCGCTCGATTTCATCATAACAAACTCCGGAGTTTCTTTCGAATAAGATACTTATGAATAACGAATCAAACAAATAATTTAGGAGCTCAGAAATGGCAAAACAAAATTTTAGAAGTCCGGGCATAAGCACGAGAGAGATCGATCTCTCGGCACCTGGGCGTATCTCCCCACAAGGTGTTCCTGCGGGGGTAATTGGTACCTCTGAAAAGGGACCCGCTTTTGTTCCGACTATATTCGCCACTGCAAACGAGTTTATCAATCGTTTCGGTACGACTCAAGCAAAGCACTTTGGAGCTATCGCAGTCAACGAATGGATGAGGAACGCTCGAGCAGGTTTGTACCTTCGAGTTCTCGGCGTCGGTGACGGTAATGCTGCGAACAGTTCAACAAATGTCACTTCGAGAGCAGGTTTCTTCGTTGGTGACAAAATAAGAAATCAATCTGATACCACGTTAGAGGCAGATGGTTCTGCACAAGCAAGAGCAATCAATCCATACGCTGGAGCCACGGTTCTTGGTGGTCTTGATCTTAAAACTGCAACATCAGGAACTCAAGGAGTCACCGGTGTCGCGGCAAGAGAACATGTCACTTTAAGTACGGCAGGATTCGCGCTTGCAGAATACGACGGTCTTATCATCACAGGATCACGACAATCAAACGGTGAAAAATGGGCGATCTTCGTGTCTGTCGATGCTACAAGATCTGTTTCTGGAAACACGATTGTCGATGGTGCATTGACACTACACGATTTTGGCGCTGACTACGCAGGTCGTATCTTTATCGCTAATCTTACTGCTGACGGTGATGTCGAAGCTGTTGCCGACACAATCGTTGCTTTGGATGCAGCTTTCAATGGTGCAAGTATTCCAGTCACGATCACAAAGGTAAGTGGAAGTGCAACTGCTGGTGTTGTAAGATTCGAACAAGACGTCGCGGGTGCGGTACCAACTGCATTAGCAGTTAGCAAAGCTAGTGGCACTGCCGCTCTTCTCGCAAGAATGGTTGCTTCTGTAGACCGTGCGGGTGTGACCGCTGTCACTGGTGCAAGATTCGTTCAAAGCATCGAATTCGACCGCGTTCCATTGGATGATTCTACAATCACAATTACAGATAACGCAGGAAGCGCTCACATTATCGGGTTCAAATCTTCAGGTTCTGTGACAGGTGCACAAAAGACTATTAATACAACCACGTATAACACCACTGAGAAAGTGGCACAAGCTGTCACAAACCATCTTACAAACAACGATGACTCGCTCACGGCCGATAGAGATGATGTTGCATTCAATGCTGAAGTCAAAACCGCAGGTGCAACTTCACTAGTGAACTTGAAAGTCGTGTATGTCAACGCTACTGACGATAATTTGGTCACCATCCAAGAAGATCATGCAACTCGTGGCGCTTACGCTACCAACGCACTTTCTTCTTTGGCTGTCTCTGAAGCAGCTCCGGGTGCACCGGGTGGTCGTACGATGTTCCTCGGTGTGAAGATGTTCGGTAAAGACAACACAGTTGATTACTTCGGTAGACAACACGCTGATTGGA
>MDSZ01072702.1_pt1 | contig 10276 bp, 4 predicted proteins | sample 811201 | NCBI WGS metagenome assembly MDSZ01 (sample SAMN05326647, study PRJNA326480) | marine metagenome | isolation source: seawater | place: Indian Ocean: North | collected 2010 | reverse complement strand
TTGCTTTATGTTGGCTAGGTGCTGCAATTGGCACATCACCTCATCGCAACATAGGTACTGTGTTCTTGGCCCCATTATTCGTGTTCCTTGCTCAATGGGCATATGGACAGGGCGTCATCAAGGCATGGCGAGAAATACGTCAAACTGGCGGTAAAGCCGGAGTGGGCAATCAAATTGATGACCGTATCCGTACTGTTTGAAAGGGTGTAAAAACCAGTTTTTTATTGGCTAAACCGCCGTAACTGATTAGTTAGATGAATTTAGCAGGCGCATTATGAGCGGACTTTCTTTCATGGAACGTTTGTCCGCATTAGACAAGCCTGATGAAGGAAATGATACCGAACAGATTTGGTTTATTATTAGGACATTTCTTGGCATATTAAGAGTCTTAATTTTCGTTTCTATCATCATTATCGCAGAAATGTTAGAAGAAATATTCATTGGCAATCTAAGCCTTGCAGTTTGGTCATTAATTGTTGGAATACCAATGTTTGTATTGATCTCTTCACTCATCATACTTGGCAATAAACAGTTTGTCAAAAAGGAGTCTAAAAAGACGGCAATCCTCAGACCGATTGTGGAAAGAGTTTGATTAAAGACCCGCTAAATCACCGGTTTGGATAGTCCACTGACTGGCATAAACACCGTTTGCAGCAACTAAATCGTCGTGCTTTCCTCGTTCAACAACCGCACCATCAACCATACAAACTATCTCATCTGCATTACGTATAGTACTCAAACGGTGAGCCACTGCAATTGTTGCCCTGTTACTGCCACTAGCAATCAGATTCTCTTGAATCCGTCTCTCAGTTTCCGCATCTAGGGCGCTTGATGCTTCATCAAGAATCAGTAGTGATGGTTGTTTCAACAACGCCCTTGCTAAAGAGACTCTAGCACGCTGGCCACCGCTTAATTTAGCACCTCTATCTCCTACCATGGTGTCTAGATTATCTTCTAACTCTTGGATAAAGTCCCAAGCACCTGCTAGTTCTAGAGCGTGTTTTAGTTCCTCATCGGTTGCGGTTTGGTTGTAAATCACATTGTCCTTAATACTACCATAGAACAAAAACGGTTCTTGGCTTACAAATCCGATTTTATCTCTGACCGAGTCGAGCGTATAATCATCAATTGACCGTCCATTGATCAGTACACCTCCACTATCAGGTGTGTAATAACGCATTAGAAGTTTGAGAATGGTAGTCTTACCTGCACCTGTGTGACCCATTATTCCAAGGAAGTCGCCTCCTTCGGCTTTGAAAGAAATGCCGCTAAGCACTGGCACAGAAGTATTTGGATAAGTAAAGTAGACATTATCAAACTCTACTGAGGTAATCGCCTCATCTAATTCAATTGCATCTGGCTTGTCAAATATTTGCGGCTCCAAATCAACTACAGTGAACACTCTTCTTGCAGCGGCTTCACCTCGCTGTAATTGATTGATAAGAATTCCAAAGATGAATAGTGGCATAGTCATTCTTGTGCTGATTAGTAAGAATGTAACCAATTCACCTGTACTAATTTCGCCTTCACCTGCTAATGAGCCACCAACAGATACCAGTAAGCCAAATGCTACACCAGCAATCGCGTAAATCATTGGAACGAAACGGTTGCGGTCTTGGCTAGCACCGATAGCTTGGTCACGATATACTCCCGATTCACGATTAACTCTGTTTGATTCCCAGTCTTGGGCATTGTAGGCTTGAACAACAGAAATACCGGATATCAAATTCTCTAATACTGCTGTGATATCTCCTGTTGATTCACGTTGTTTACGATATTTTCTCTGTACTCTAGTGGAAAACCAATAGACTAGAGGAATAATAAATACCAGAGGGCCGAATAATACTGCAGCCAGTTTCCAAGACATGAGAATCAAAATGGTAAATGCTGTAAAGAATGTAATTACAATCCGTATTATTGATGTAGATGAATCTGAGACTACATCCTCTAGTTGATTTACATCACTAGAAAGCACTGACATGATTTGACCTGTTTGCCGCATATCGTAGTATGATGCCTCCATGGCAATCAATGAACGAGTTGCATCCATACGTAAGTCATGTTGTATTTTGTAACCAAGAGTCTGCCATGAATACTCAGACAGGCCTTGGAAAATAGCAAGGAAGAAGAATCCTAGGAAGATAAGCGACCCATAGCCTACCTCAGTACTCCCCGGTAGAAATGTCACGAAATCTTGTAAGAACCCAGGCCCACTCATTTCCTTAGTGGTGAAATAATCAATAGCATAACCTATCGCCACGAAGGGCATTAAATCGAATACCCTCGCCATTGCGTTAGAGGTGATACCAGCAACAACTCGTTTAGGATAGCGCTTTGCATACGGTACTATACGCCATATCTGCCGTCCAACCACTTGTGACTTTTCATTTTCAGCATTCGGAGACATCAAGTCTGCTTCTTCTTCGCTTGGTGCCCCATATGCCATAAACATGCCCAGCCAAGTCACCTTTTGAACTCTCGTAGTATATCTTGATTAGAATTATTTCCAAATCATTCATGAGGGACCAATGATTGTAGTTGAATATGGGCCGACGCTCGACAAATAGTGCTGTAATGATTTGCTTGTTCTTTTTGTGCCAAATTATGGCGCCAATGGCACTAGCGGATGAAACTGAGATCCCAACTGCATTAGTCACCCAATCAACGGAATTGAACGAATTAGAATTAATCTCTATCCAGCCAAGCCATGAATTAGCAAATGGTTGGTTTTCCTCAGAACACTCTGCTGGTGAAATCACCTTATTGTATCGAGATGCTTCAGTTGTACCAATCGATAATTGGATAGAATGGACTGGAATTGATGCTTTATCAGGACATTACGTAATTACTCATGAATTCCCGGTACCCACCGAGTGGAAGTACCAATTATCTCAACATGGAATTGACTGTAATTCTTTCATGCCACCTAATGGCTTTAGTTGTCAATTCAACTCAGTGAGTATCGAGCAATTAGAATCGCTAAATGTAGAGGGTATATTACAACTTGATTCAGTAGATAAAATAAGGCAAGGTCTTGCCTCATCTCTTGTTGATAACGGGTTACTAGAAATTGACCTTGTTCTATCTGGATACCAATTACCAGATGGTATAGAGAATCGAGAAGATATTTTCATCTATTCTTATGCCAGCCGATTTTCAACTGTTTTAACCGGGATTTCAGGGGTGAAATGGTTAGCCTCACAGGAAGAAATTGAGTGGATGGAACAAAAACCTGTGTCCTTCACCACAGATACTGTGGCTAACACGATTATTCACACTGATGATGTCAAAGATAACACCAAAATGGCCGCTCTAGATGGCTCTTGGATCGGATTGGATGGTAGCGGAATAATCGTAACTGTAGGAGATACTGGAATTGACAGCGGAGTTGATGATGCTACGATGCATGATGACTTTTCAGGCCGTATCCATGGAATTTATTCTTGGCCTACTCCGTATCACAGATGCACATGGAATAGTCCAACAGACCCTGGTCCGTGTGATGATGGTGCTGGAGATAATGATGGACACGGTACTCATGTTGCTGGCTCTGTATTAGGAGATGGGGCCATGAGTGGCGGTATTAATGTCGGAATTGCACCAGCTGCAGATTTAATATTCCATGCTTGGCAACAAGGCAACTCTTTTGGTGCTGGAATTCCAGATGACTTCCAAGATTTCTTTGATGTTGCGGTAGAAAATGGTAGTAGAATTCATACCAATTCTTGGGGTAGTTGCGTCCGTCCATCCTTGGGAGCCCCATGTAACGATTATGGCCTATACACTACTGGGTCGATGCAAATCGATATGGGTGCAAGAACTCACGAACAACTTGTAATCATGTTTGCTGACGGCAATGACGCTGATGACTTAGACGGTGATGGTGAAATCGATGAGTCTAGTCTGCTTTGGGAGGCTACTGCAAAGAATTCAATTTCAATTGGAGCATCTGAAAATTATCGTCCTTCAAGGTCAACATCGGCTGACAACCCAGAAGGCATGGCTGATTTCTCAGGCAGAGGCCCCACTGAAGATGGGCGCGTAAAGCCTGACTTCGTTGCACCGGGGACCCATATATTTTCTACTAAATCAAGAATGACTGGTCCTGCATCTTCGTCATGCGGCTGGGGTTCTGATGATGCTGAAACAAATTATTGTTACATGGGTGGAACTAGTATGGCAACACCCATAGCAGCCGGTGCAACTGCTCTATTGTTAGAACATCTAATCGAACAACGTGGAGTTGCTAATCCTAGCTCAGCGTTGGTGAAAGCAATTTTGGGATCGTCGACTCATGACATGGATGGTCAATATGGCAGCCCAACAAACGGTGCAGGAGAGGCTATTCCTAACATGCATGAAGGAAACGGACTGTTGAACTTGCATGGTGCTGTTCAAACTAGTTTCGTGGCTGATGAATCACTGTCTACGGGGGTAAATAGAGGTTGGAGTTTCACTTTACCCGCAGGCGCTCATGACCTACAACTAGCATTAGCCTACACAGACCCTGAGGGGACTCCTGGGGTAACTCCATACTTAGTCAACGACTTGGACATAGCGGTGAAAAATCCTGCAGGAGTATGGACCAATTTGAATGACGATTTGAATAATCTGAGAGTTATGAACTTTAGTTCTCCTTCATCCGGTATTTGGGAAGTCCACGTTTCTGGCACGTCAGTTCCAACTGGACCTCAATTCTTCTCACTTGCAATCAATCATGATGTCCCATTGGTGAATCTAACTGAAGATGCAGATTTTGATGGAATTGAAGATGATGATGATGATTGTCCCGCAAACTTTGGAAGTTCAACAAACGACCGTACAGGTTGCCTTGATACCGATGGTGATGGATATTCTGACCCTGACCCTGCAGGAGCTAACGGACCTGTTTGGACTGTTGCGGATGGTGCTGATGAATTCATGCTTGAACCGACACAATGGGATGACCAAGACGATGATGGTTTCGGGGATAATCCAGCAGGATTCCAAGCCGATGATTGTTCTTCACAAACTGGTACTTCGATACTTGACCGCTTTGGATGCCCTGATGGTGATGGTGATGGTTACTCAAACGAAGATGTTAGTTGGTTCATTGCTAACGGAGCAGACTCTTGCCCAAGCGTGAGTGGAAGTTCTTATGCTGACCGCTCTGGCTGCCCCGATGATGATTCTGATGGTTATTCTGATCCAGACCCTTCAGGAACTAATGGTCCTGTTTGGACTGTTGCCAACGGTGCTGACGCTTTCACTGGTAATGCCACCCAATGGGCTGATGGCGATAGTGATACATTTGGCGATAATACTACTGGAACCTTTGGGGACTCATGTATTGGGGTGACTGGAGCATCAACTAGAGACCGATACGGCTGCCATGATACAGATGGGGATGGATACTCAGACCCTGATCCTTCAGGAACCCATGGCCCTGTTTGGACTATTGCTAATGGTGCAGATGCATTTGCCTCAGAGCCAACCCAATGGGCTGACCAAGATGGTGATGGGTATGGTGATAATCCATCGGGCCTCAACCCAGATTCCTGCCCCTCTATTCACGGAGCATCGAACCAGTTAGCCAACTTTGGTTGCCCGGATTCTGATGGTGATGGATATGCTGATACTGATGATAATTTCATCACTGACTCTACACAATGGGTAGACTCCGACAGTGATGGATATGGTGATAATCCTGCTGGAAATAATCCAGATGGTTGCGTCAGTGTCCAAGGATTCTCCTCACAAGATCGATTTGGTTGCCCGGATACTGATGGAGACGGATATTCAGACCCGGATCCTACTGGAGCTAATGGGCCTGTTTGGACTGTTGATGATAATGCCGACCTTTGGCCTAGTGATGTCACTCAATGGGTTGACGATGACGACGATACTTTTGGAGACAATCCGCTTGGTACTGATGGAGACATGTGCCCTGGCGTGGCAGGGAGTTCACATAATGATCGCAACGGTTGTATTGATTCTGATGGAGATGGGTATTCTGACCCAGACCCTACAGGAGTCAATGGACCTGTTTGGACTGTTGCTGATGGGGCTGATGCATTTCCAAGTGATGCCAGCATGTGGGCCGATGCTGATGGCGATGGAGTAGATGACGCATCAGATGACAGTTGTCCTAATGTCGCTGGAACATCAACACAAGACAGATTAGGCTGCCCAGATTCAGACGGCGATGGATACTCAGATAGTGATTCGACGTGGGGATTCAATGATGGTGCAGATGTATTTCCTAATGATGACACTCAATGGAGTGACCAAGACGCAGATGGCTACGGTGACGAACCAACTGGTAACCTAGCAGATAGTTGTCCAAACGTTTGGGGTGACTCATGGCAAAACAACACCCTTGGATGCCTTGATACTGATCAAGACGGATGGGCTGATAGTGAGGATGCACAACCAAATGAGCCAACTCAGTGGTCTGATGTTGATGGTGATGGATATGGCGATAATCTCGCTGGCGTTAACCCAGATGCCTGTCCTGGCGTGCTTGGCAATTCTACCCTAGGTAACCGTATGGGATGCCTTGACGATGATGGGGATGGCTGGGATAATCTAATCGATGAATTGCCGTCGACACCGACTCAATGGTTGGACCAAGATGGTGATGGTTATGGCGACAATGCCACTGGAATTGAGGCTGATTCATGCCCAGGTATAGCTGGCAATTCTACTATTGATCGATACGGATGTGTCGATAATGACGGCGATGGTATTTCCAATGAAAGTGACGCCTTCCCTGACGATCCAACTAGAACTCAAGACAGCGACAATGATGGTTTTGATGACCTTGAAGACAACTGTATTAATACTCCTGGAAATTCAACTAATGATCGTACAGGTTGCCCTGATACCGATGGCGATGGATATTCTGATGTAACCATGCCCTCACAAGGTAATACAGGATGGAACCTCACTGACGGAGCAGATGCTTTTCCACTAGAAGACACTCAATGGAGTGACCAAGACGCAGATGGCTATGGCGATAATCCAGCAGGATTCGAAGCAGATGATTGCCCTAGTGAAGAAGGATATTCCAATATTGATTTGTTTGGTTGTCCTGATGGGGATAATGATGGAACCTCGCAAGGGGATGATGCATTCCCTAACGACTCTACACAATGGTCAGACCAAGACGGCGATGGCTATGGCGACAATCCAAATGGTACCAATCCTGATGCATGCCAAAGCGTTGTTGGCACCTCAACAATCGATAGGTATGGTTGTCCTGATGAAGATTCTGATGGAGCGAGTGATGACAATGATTTGTGGCTTGGAGACAATACACAATGGTTTGACTCTGATGGAGATTCATTCGGAGACAATGAAAATGGCACTATGGGTGATAGTTGCCCTAGCGAATTTGGACAATCTAACCAAGGCACTAAGCATGGTTGCCCAGATACTGATAACGATTTCTGGGCAGATATCGAAGATGCGTTCCCAAGTGAAATATCTCAATGGCTTGATTCCGATAGCGATGGTTGGGGCGATAATCAAACTGCTGGAGCATACAAATTAGATCATTGGCCAAACGATCCAACAAGAAATGCTGGTGAAGCAACACTAACTAGTGATAAATCGAAAATATCTTTGGACTTGGCTGGTGGTGACTGGTTCACATTTACTTGTACAGTGACTACTGAGATGGTCAACGCTGGAATAAGAATCGAATGGCAACCTATGACAGGTATTGATGCTGACACAACTACACAGATGCTCATATTCACCCCTGAATCTGGTGGGACACAAGTTGTGGTATTCTCCGGAGAAGCCATTGAGCCTGGACAGTATCAGTTGGTATTACTGGCAAAAGAACCCGGTTCTGATGTTGCCATGGATAGCATAACAATTACTCTGGATGCTCAAGATTCTAGACTAGAAAGCAATACTATTGATGATCAAACTGATGCTATCAACAAATTACTCAAAAAGCCAGTTGTACAGGCTGCTCTTGGAATTTTGATACTATTCGCTTTAATGGGAACATTATATGTGCGCGGTAAAGCCAATAATACTCGAAGGAACAAGGAGCGCAGAGAACATGCAGAAAGTGTGCTAAAAGCTAGAATCTCGAGACAAAATTCCACACCACAAAATATCCGTGCAGAATTTGGCCTCAATCGACAAGTACCACCACCGCCTCCCGGTTTCGAATGATTTAGCGACCGATTGACTCAAAGAGTCAATACTTCTCGGCAGAAATATCGCGGATATGGTGAAGTGGTTATCATCTGAGGTTTCCAACCTTATGTCGTGGGTTCGACTCCCGCTATCCGCACCAAACAACCAAACAATAGGTATTGTTGAGTACTAAAACCAATAAAGCCTATCAGCAAGTTGCGAAAGGGAAGTTTATGCAGACATCTTCAGTCAAGGGCTTATTCTTGGTCTTGATTATGTTCACTGCCACATTATCTGGATGTTTTGGAGAACAAACCATAGAAACGGAACAAGAAATTGCTGATTTTCAAATTAATTTTACTTCACCAGATGCCGCTATACTGAATACTGGAGAATGGAATGAGTTCTTCTTAATCGGTGAAGGTCGAGCGATATCTGTACCTAATAACGTGTTGTTATTTATTGATGACACTCTTATCCCTAATGGCTATGCAATGGTGGAAGGCAATCAAATCAATGGAAAATTGCTACCAACTCCTTATGCTGAAAATGTTAGAATTACCATTGTAGAAGAAAATGGCAAAGGTGAATCATTTGAGATGGAGTTGGCCAATGGGACTCCAATAATCAGTGGTGCTGAATGGTTTGAAAAAATGGACTTCATAACTAGTGTTTGTAGTGATTCTACACAATGTGGCGGCTACATTAATCGATGGATGGGGTCACCAAATCCCGCTTTTGAAAGAGCTGCTTCCTTTTTCCATGGGCATTTTGAAGGACTCGGATATGAGACCAACATAATGAGAGTTTCCGATACATTCAGCATTACAGAACCTGAGAGCCTCAATGTCATTGCTTGGAAAAGAGGCAAGGACAATTCATGTGTTCAAGGAATGGGTGCCCACATGGATGTAGCAGTACCTGGAGGGCCACCAGGAGGAGGCACATACGAAGGCGCCTATGACAATACTGCGGGCACTGTTGCCATTATGCTATATGCCAAGGCATTTGTCGATATTGAAGTTCAGTGCGATACATTCTTGGCTTTGTGGTCAAGTGAGGAAGAAGGATTACGCGGTTCAAACGCATTTGCCAATAATGATTGTGACTATTGCTTACCACAAGACAAAGAACTACGATTTTACATAAATATGGACATGATGGGGATTTCTTATCCGGCAAAAAAAGCCAATGGTGATCCTTTCCCATATCATGCTTGGTCTGGCCCAGATATTGACCCTGAAGTGCAAGATGTCGCAATTACTACCATCTTAGATTATGTTCATCGTGATGTATTAAACGCCCCAATGGACATGAGAATTGACGGCGAATATGGCGCAGGTTGTGACCAACATTGGGATGACCATTACAATCTGGTGATGGATGTTCACGAGGATACTTTTGGTCGTTCTGACCACGTCACATTCCGTAACCTTGGTGCCCAAACAATATTCCACTTAGGCGCTTATGATGAAGACTACAGTGCGTACCATTCACCGTTAGATACGTTTGATAATATGATTGCAGAAGTTGGTGGTCAAGAAGAACTAGAGAAGAGCATGCAATTTGTTATGTGGGCAGCCTTAATTGAGTTTATGATTGCTGACCAAACACCTGAAATCCGTAATGTTAATGTTTGATTTTCTTTACAACCTTTTTTCTACTGTAAAACTTAATTGCACATATGGAGAACCGGATGGAGGTGGTAAATTCCACATTTAGCAGGTTTACCAAATCGCCTTTTTTTGGATTGTTCCTTTTTCTGTTTGGTGTAATAATTGCATTATTTGAAATGATATACCTGCTCATTCTTGGCAATACACTAGAAAACTCAGTTTGGCCACTGGCAATTAGGACACTAGAATGGACTATGGTGCTGCGCGACAATGTTCCAGTAGTAGCCATATTTTCTGGATTTATTCTCGCAACTAGTATGTGGTTAATGGTTAGAAAACAACAAAATAAACCAATTAATCCAGTATTTGCATGTGTCGCAATAATTTGCTCTGGATTCATAATAGGTTCTTACGGTGTATTCATCATCATGGATTTAAGATACCTTCGAGGTGCTTTTCTATTACTACCAACAATCTATGGGGTACTACTATTCTCTTTTGCGATAATTGCTAGAGGAGTACCC
>MDSZ01034270.1_pt1 | contig 10276 bp, 14 predicted proteins | sample 811201 | NCBI WGS metagenome assembly MDSZ01 (sample SAMN05326647, study PRJNA326480) | marine metagenome | isolation source: seawater | place: Indian Ocean: North | collected 2010 | reverse complement strand
TTCTCTCAAGAGTTTTTAGCAAAAAAAGATACTTTTGATAAAATTGCTGAAGAATTTTTAAAATTTATTAAAGGAAAAAAACTAATTATACATAATGCCTCTTTTGACCTTAGTTTTTTAAATTACGAACTTAGAATTTTAAAAAAAGACGAAATAAAGAAAAGTCAAACGATAGACTCACTTGAGCTTGCAAGGGCTAAGTTCCCGGGATCTTCAAATTCTCTCGATGCTTTATGTAGAAGATTTAATATAGATTTATCGAAAAGAACCAAACATAATGCTATATTAGATTGTGAACTGTTGAGAGAAGTATATATAAATTTACTCGATGTAAAAGAACCGAAGTTATCTTTCACTAATAATTTTGATAATGCTCAAGCCAAAAAAAAAGGCGATTTAATTAGACAAAGTTATTCAAAAAAAGTAGTTGCAATTAACGATGTTGAAATTAATAATCATCAAAAGTTTCTTAAAAACGAACTTAGGAAAAATTATTATTAGTTTTCCTTTTATTAAACAATTCCTCGAAATTAATTTCTTTATCTATCTTAATATCTTTAAAACCACTTGACTCAAAGCTAAAAATAAATGCCTTCCTTAGATCCTCATATACTTGAGATGGTATTTCAATTAGTATAATCCTTTCTAGTTTGTCCTTGGGGACATCCTTACTGACCTCAACAATTGCGGCATATGTTATGCTTGAATTTATTTTGTCAAAACTTTTATCATTAGTAGTCAATGAAAGAGTTACATCGATTTCTATAATGTGTTTTTTGAATTCTTTACTTTTGATATCAAGATTTATTTTGTAATTAGAAATATCTTTGGAGAGTAGGAAAAAAACTTTTGGAGATGGAATATTAAAGTTGTAGTTTTTTATGTATTTTGCAACTATTTTATGTGTCATCCTCTTTCTTATCCTCGTTAATAATTTCTGCTTCTATAACATTTTCATTTATATTATTTTTTTTATTTAGTTTTTTCTTTAAAATTAATGATACCAAAAATTTCCTTGTTATTGGTATTAAAAGCAAAAAACCAATAGTGTCTGTAATGAATCCTGGGAAAATTAAAAATAATGCTGCAACCGCAATTGATGCTCCAGAAATAAGTTCATAAATTGGTAGCTTATTTTTGTATATATTTATAAGACCTTTTTGTAAAACAGATAAACCCTGTATTCTTGCAAAAAAAAGCCCTACTATTGCTGTGAAGATTACTAATAATATAGTGTTAAGAGCCCCTATTACCCCTCCTAATTCAATCATAAGTAATATTTCGAGTATAGGAAGCCCAATAATAAAAATAAATAATGAGTTCATTTGTCTATTACAAAATTATATTAATAATGTATATTTATCAAACAATGAGTGGAACTTTTGGATATATTGACATTATATTGTTAGCGATGATAGCTGGATTTATAATCCTTAGGCTAAGAAGTATCCTTGGAAGGAAAACAGGCCATGAAGAAAAAATTTACACCGATTTTTCAGATAAAAATTATCAAAAATTTAGAGAGCAACAAGTTGATAGCAAAATAAACAAGCAAGAATCACTTGAAGGAGAAAATAAAAAACAGTTTTTACAAGGTGCAGAAATTGCTTACGAAACTATTATAACAGCATTTGCAAAAGGTGACAGAATTAAATTAAAATCCCTATTATCAGATCAAATGTTTAGAAATTTTAATGAGGCAATAACACAAAGGGAAAAAAATGGTATCGTCTCTGAACTAACTTTTATAGGAATTAAAAATTCTCAATTAGAAAAATACGAGGAAATTAAAAATCAGTTATTTGCAACCGTTAAAATTGTTTCTGAAATAATTTCTGTTAAAAAAAATAGCTCAGGAAATGTTATCGAGGGCAATCCTGACAGAATAAAATTAGTTACTGACCACTGGAAGTTTTCAAAAAAATCGATAAGTAATAATCCAAACTGGTTTTTGTCTGAAATAATCAGTAAGTGAAAAATAAAAATAAAGATCTAGAAGATTGGATAGAATTTATAAAAAATCCTGGTCACTTACAGGACAAAGATAAAACCGAGACTACTTCCCAAAAAAAAGAAATATTTGTTTTTGATTTGCACGGTTACACTTTAGAAGGGGCCAACACAAAAGTAAAAAAAATAATTTTAGATTGTTATCAAAAAAATTATAAGAATATTCTTCTTGTAACTGGAAAAGGATTACATTCAAACAGGCAAGATAATGTCTTCTCCTCAAAAGATTTTAATAAATTAAAAAATACTGTGCCTGATTTCATCAAAAATAATGAAGATGTTTCATCAATTATAAAGTCTATCAAAACTGCAAGTAAAGAAATGGGCGGTGAAGGCGCCTTATATATTACATTAAAATCTAAAGTATAAATTTTGATAAATCCGTATCTTTTACTAGATTTCCTAAATTTTTTTGAACATACTCTCTATTAATTATAATCTTTTCACCAGATCTATCAGAGGCATTAAAACTTATATCATCTAAAACTTTCTCTATTATAGTGTGTAATCTTCTTGCACCTATATTTTCAATTGATGAATTTACTTCGGTTGAAATTTTAGCTAACATTTCTATCCCGTCGCTAGTGAATTCCAACTCTACATCTTCAGTTTTTAATAAAGCCTTGTATTGCTTTATCAAACTATTATCTGGTTCTTTAAGAATTCTAATAAAATCTTTTTCATTTAATGCACTTAGTTCAACTCTTATCGGCAATCTACCTTGTAATTCGGGTAATAAGTCTGACGGCTTAGCTAACTGAAAAGCTCCAGATGCAATAAATAATATATGATCTGTTTTAATAGGACCATGCTTAGTATTAACTGTGGTACCCTCAATTAATGGCAATAAGTCCCTTTGAACACCCTCTCTAGAGACGTCTCCACCCACTCTGTCTCCTCTTGCGGAGACTTTGTCTATTTCGTCAAGAAAAACTATACCATTCTCCTCAGCTGCCTTTTTTGCCTCATTAATAATTTTATCTTCTTCTATCATTTTGTCAGATTCTTGAGCCACTAAGATTTCGTGAGACTCTTTCACTGTCATTTTTTTTTTCTTGCCTTTTTTATTACCTAGAGATTTGCCTAAAATATCTCCAATATTAACCATTCCTACATTTGCTCCAGGCATACCCGGTATCTCGAAACTTGGCATGTTAGGATTATCGTAAACTTCTATTTCTATTTCATTATTATCTAAGTCACCGTTTCTTAGACGCTTTCTAAAGCTTTCCCTAGTTGCTACTGTTGCTTTGCTACCAACCAGAGAGTCTAATACCTTTTCTTCTGCTAACAGTTGAGCTTTTGCGTTTACTTCTTTTCTTTTTCTTTCCCTTTCCATTGAAATTGATATTTCAATAAGATCTCTTATAATTTGTTCTACGTCTCTACCAACATAACCCACCTCCGTAAATCTTGTAGCTTCAACTTTTATGAATGGAGCCTCGGCAAGCTTAGACAATCTTCTAGATATCTCTGTTTTACCAACCCCTGTTGGACCTATCATAAGAATATTCTTTGGTAAAACTTCGTCTCTCATTTCACTAGGTAATGCTTGCCTTCTCCATCTATTCCGCAATGCAACTGCTACAGCTTTTTTTGCATCTTTTTGCCCAATTACGAATCTATCTAATTCCGATACAATCTCTCTAGGTGATAAAGCACTTACTTTGCTTTCATCTTTTTTTGTTTTTTTTACAAGATTAAGGTTTGTGATTTTTTTAGATCCAGACATAACTAAATTTTCTCTACTGTAACGTTGTTATTTGTAAAAACACATATATCTGAGGCAACCTTAATTGCTTTTCTAGCAATTTCCTCAGCAGTCAAATTGGTTTCATTTAGAACCTTTGCTGCTGCTAAAGCGTAGTTTCCTCCAGATCCTATTCCAATAATACCATCCTCTGGCTCTAAAACATCTCCAGTTCCTGAAATTATAAAACTATTTTCCTTGTCTGCCACAGCCATTAAAGCCTCCAGTCTCCTTAAGTACTTATCGCTCCTCCAATCTTTTGCAAGTTCTACTGCGGCTCTAGGAAGATTTCCTGCATGTTTCTCTAATTTTGCTTCAAGACGTTCAAAAAGTGTTAAAGCGTCGGCCGTTGATCCCGCAAATCCGGCAATTACACCTCTTTTTTCGATTTTTCTAACTTTTTTAGCTTTACTTTTGAGCACAGTATTACCAAGACTAACTTGCCCATCCCCTGCCACAACTGTTTCTTTATTTTTCCTCAAAAGTACAATTGTTGTTCCATGCCATTTTTCAGCTGTATTCATGTTATTTAATGTGGAGATTAATTTTATTTCTTCAATAGACATTTTCTGTTTATTGATAAAAACTTTAATTATATATATATCATAAGAACTTATTGCCTTTTTATGAAAAGAAAAGCTAAAATACTAAGAAAGACTAAGGAAACCAGCATCTCTGTAGAGGCAAATATCGACGGTAAGGGAAAATATAATATTAAAACCGGAATAGGTTTTCTCGACCACATGCTTGAACAGCTGTCTAAACACTCATTAATTGACTTAAATATTAAAGCTAAAGGGGACACACATATAGATCTTCACCACACCACAGAGGATACGGGGATAGCCATCGGCGAAGCCATAAAAAAAGCAGCAGGCAACCGTAAAGGAATCACACGTTATGCTTCTACAATGATACCTATGGATGAAACCTTAAGTCGTGTTTCAATAGATGTATCAAATAGACCCTATTTAATTTGGAAAGTTGATTTGCCAGTAGAAAAACTTGGTGAAATGGATACAGAACTTTTTAAAGAATGGTTTCAAGCATTCTCACAATCAGCTGGTATTACTTTACATATAGAAAATATTTATGGTGAAAATAGTCATCACAAAATTGAATCTTGTTTTAAAGGATTAGCTAGGTCTTTAAAAGATGCTTTAGCTATTGATAAAAGAATAAAAAATTCGATACCCTCGACAAAAGGTTCAATTTAATAAAAAGAAATTATAAAAAGTGAAAATATTTCCAGCAATAGATATTAAAGACCAGAAGTGTGTAAGACTAATTAAAGGTGACTTTGAAAAAAAAACTGAATATAAGACATCACCAATTGATCAGGCTGAAAGATATAAATATCACGGTTTTAAAAATTTACACATAGTTGATTTAGATGGTGCTTTGACTGGTGAGACTGTTAACCTAGAAATTGTCCAATCAATAGTAAATAAATTTGATCTTAAGGTGGAAATAGGTGGTGGTATTAGGTCTTTAGAAAATATTAAAAAATATATAAATGTTGGTGTAGAGAAAGTAATTTTAGGTAGTGGCGCTATAAAAAATAAGAATTTTTTAAAAGAAGCTTGTGAAAAATTTAAAAATAAAATTGCTTTAGGGTTAGATGAAAAAGACGGAAATCTCTCTGTTTCAGGATGGAGAAAAAATCTTAATATTAAAACTATAGATTACCTTAAGGATATAAAAGATTTTGGTGTAAGCAGAATTATTTACACGGATATAAACAGAGATGGAATGAAAGTTGGTCCAAATCTTCAAGAGACAGTTAAAATATCTGAAATTTCTAATTGTCCCGTAGTTATTTCAGGAGGAGTTTCCTCAATTAACGATATTAAAAAAGCAAAAAAATTAAATAATAAAAAGATTGAAGGAATTATTGTTGGAAAAGCTATTTACGATGAAGATATAAATCTTAATGAGCTTTCAGAGGAAATTGATGCTTAAAAATAGAGTAATACCTTGTCTTGATGTGAAAAATGGAAGAGTTGTAAAAGGAATAAATTTTATCGAACTAAAAGATGCTGGTGACCCAGCAGAGCAAGCTAAAATATATAGTGATGGAGGTGCAGATGAGATTTGTTTTTTAGATATTTCAGCCAGCAACGAAAAAAGGAGACCAATTTTTGATGTAATAAAAAAAACTTCAGAAAAATGTGCCATTCCTCTAACTGTTGGGGGCGGAGTAAAAAATCTTGACGATATCCAAAGTCTTTTAAACGCAGGTGCAGATAAAGTTTCTATAAATACAGCCGCTGTACAAGATAATAATTTTATTAAAGAGGCGGCATTACAATTCGGATCACAATGTATTGTTGTAGCAGTAGATGCAAAAAAAACTTCTGAGAATAAATGGGAAATATTCACTCACGGAGGTAAAGTCAAAACTGGAATTAATGCTATTGAATATTCTAAAATAGCATCCAACTATGGAGCAGGTGAAATTTTGCTCACTTCCATGGATAAAGATGGTACAAAAAGTGGTTATGATATCGAATTATTAAAAAAAGTCACAAGCAGTGTAAATATACCAGTTATAGCTTCTGGTGGTGTAGGAAAGCTGGAACATTTCTATGATGGTATCTACTATGGAGGTGCAAATGCAGTTTTGGCAGCATCAATTTTTCATTATGGTGAATATACAATAAAGGATGCGAAAGATTATTTACATTCTAAGAGTATATCAGTAAGAAGGTAGACATGTTTAAAGACCTTGAAACATTATTAGAAGTAATTAGAAATAGAAAAAAAATTCCGGTCAAAGGATCTTATACCAATAAATTACTTGAGGACAAAACGTTGTCAGTAGAAAAAGTTAAAGAAGAAATATCAGAATTAATATATTCTGTGGAAAAAAATACAAATAAAATTCACGAAAGTGCCGATGTATTGTATCATCTATTAGTTTATTTTGAAGCTAATAACATAAAAGTAGAAGATGTAATGTGTGAATTAAGAAAAAGAAAAAAATGAGTTATAACAAAGAAAATATATTTGCCAAAATTGTTAGAGGAGAGATTCAATGTAAGAAAGTATACGAAAATGATTATGTGCTAGCTTTTCATGATATTAATCCGCAAAAAAAAGTTCATATTTTGGTTATACCAAAAGGCGAGTATATAGACTTAGATGATTTCAACAAAAGAGCAACAGATAAAGAAATAGTCGAGTTTAATAAAGCTGTTACTCACGTTGCAAATTTAGTGGGTGGCAAAACCAACGGGTATAGAGCCTTGACAAATATCGGACAAGATGGCGGACAAGAAGTTCCACATTTACATTTTCATATTTTTGCAGGAGAAAAAATCGGAAAGATGGTAAGTTAATGATTTCAAGAGTTAAAAGATATTTCTTGGAAATTAGTGAATTTTCAACAAAAATCCACCTAAATATCCCTAAAAGTTACAAAATTATTTTAGATCATCAAAAAGATTTTCATCTGAACAAATTCTTTTACAAACAGATAGGTGCAGAGCATTATTGGAGGGACAGGCTATCTTGGTCCGATAAAGATTGGATAAGATATGTGACCAATACGAACTTGGAAACACATGTTTTAAAAAATGAAGATGATTTAGTTGGATATTATGAACAAGAATATCATCCAAGTTCTAACACAGTAGAATTAATTAATTTGGGTGTATTGAAAGATTTTAGGGGACTAAAATTGGGGTCTACTCTTGTAAATCATGCAATAGCTAGTGCGTCAAGAAAGAATCCAGATAGAATGTGGGTTCATACTTGTAGTTTAGATCATAAGCACGCTCTGCAAAATTATATATCAAAAGGTTTTGAAATTTTTAAAGAAGAGGAAATTGATTTTGTAGCCTAGTTAATTTCTGGAATTTTAAATGTACTTTTTTCAAAATTACTATTTTTTGAGATAATATTAAGTGAAAAATTAATTTTATTATTATACTGATCAATTATTTTCCATCCTTTTAAATCTAGGGTTTTTTTATCAAACAAGACTGTAATTGCTTCATCTTTGAAATAAATAAGTTCAACAAATTTTTCTGATAATTTCAATTCACCATTTTTTACAATTTCAACAAGTTTATCTTTGTACAATATATTTAAAAATGGAGATTTTGAGACTGGATAATGATAAGTTTTATTATATCTTTTTTGTGTTATTGCTAATCTCTTGTTATTTATAACTAATTCCTTATTTTTATTATCAAAGTAGCTACATTTTAATTTTCCAGGAAATTTTAAAAGACAATTACCTCTCTCAACCCTATCATTTATCAACTGATTAAAAGTGAATTCCAAAGTCTCCAAATTACTAAGTATTGTAATTATTTTTTTTTTATCATTAGCAAATAGATTTGTGGATAATGTTAGAAAAATTAGAATTAAAAATATTTTTTTACAGAACTTCGCGCTTACCAACATGATTTGCCTTGCTAACAATTCCCTTTTCTTCCATTAAATCGATAATTCTAGCAGCTCTGTTATATCCAATTTGCAGTTTTCTTTGTAAAAAACTTGTAGAGGCTTTACCTTCTGATTTTACAATCTCAATAGCTTGAGAATAAAGCTCATCTACATCTTTATCTTCATTATCCGGAATATTATTATTTTGACTCAACATTGTAATATCTTCAATATAATCAGGATCTCCCTGAGCCCTTAAAACACTAGTGATTTTCTCAATTTCTTTTTCAGAAATATAAGGCCCATGTATTCTAATAATTCTATTTGCTGATGACATGAATAACATATCACCTTTACCAAGTAATTGCTCAGCCCCCTGTTCACCAAGAATTGTTCTACTATCGATTTTAGAGCTTACCTGAAAAGAAATTCTTGTAGGAAAATTTGCTTTAATTGTTCCAGTAATTACATCTACACTAGGTCTTTGAGTTGCCATGATTATATGAATTCCTGCAGCTCTGGCCATCTGAGATAATTTTTGTATACAATTTTCTATTTCTTTACCTGCTACCAGCATAAGATCTGACATTTCATCTACAACAACCACTATATACGGCATTTTAAGTTTATGTTTTGAATTATAACCATCTATATTTCTTACTCCCACTTTACTCATAAGTTTATATCTGTTGTTCATTTCACGAACTGTCCAACCTAATGCAGCGGTAGCTTTTTTCGAGTCTGTTATAACAGGTGTTAAAAGATGTGGTATACCCTCATATGCAGACAGTTCTAACATTTTTGGGTCAATTAATATTAACTTACATAAACTAGGCTCAAGTTTATATAATAATGAAACTATAATTGTATTTATACAAACTGACTTACCTGAACCTGTAGTGCCAGCAATTAATAAATGCGGCATTGAGGTTAAGTCTCCTATTATAGGAAAACCTGAAATACTTTTTCCCAAAGCTATAGGTAATTTAATATCCTTTCTTTCAAATTTTTCATTTGAAATTATTTCTCTTAATAAAACATCATCTCTAGCATCATTAGGCAGTTCTATGCCCACAGTATTTTTACCTGGTATGACAGCAACTCTTGCAGAAGTAGAACTGGTATTCCTTGCTAAATCATCAGATAGATTTATTATTTTGGACACCTTAATTCCTGGTGCCGGTTCAAATTCATATAAATTAACTACCGGACCATTATTAATCTTCTTTATTTTTCCTTCGATACCAAAATCTAAAAGAATTTTTTCCATAAATCCTGGTTCTGGTGCTGCTTTATTTAAATTATTTGTAAGTCCTTTCCCTTTTGCCTTTTCCAATAAATCAAGAGGAGGTAATTTAAATTTTATCATTTTCTTTTTATTATTATCTTTGTTTTTATTATCAGCTTCATTTTCAAAGAAAAAACTTTGCTGAGGTTTATTTGTAGGTTCGTAAATTGTATTGCTCATCTCTCCCTCTCCTCCGATCGGACTATCTAATCTAACTTCATTCTCAGTTTTTCTGAAGGTTTTAAATACAGTCCTTGCTAACGTACTTATATTTATTTCGGACGCTAATATAAAAAATATCAAGGTCGTTAAGATTAAAAAAAAACTTGTATACTGATTTTGAAAATATATATATTGACTAAAAATATTGTAAAGTTTTTCACCAATAAATCCTGAGTTTCCGTTATCAATAAGCCAAAACGAATTATTGTATTTTATATGAACAAAAATACTTCCTGAAATTATATACACTGCTACAAAAAAAATTTTAAAGAAGACTCTCTTTAGTTCTTTTCTAAAGATAAGTCGTAGGCCCCAAGAGATCAAAGTAATAACAACTAAAAAAGATATTATCCCGAAACTTTGGAGTAGCAAGTCAGAGATCTGACTGCCATAGATACCAAAAAAATTCTGTATATTGGTGTTATTTTCTCCATAAATAAAAGATGGATCAGTAGGAGAATATGTCACAAATGAAATAGTTAGAGCTATTCCTGAGGAAATTAATAGTAGTCCCGCAAACTCAAAGGTTCGTTTTTTTAAAAAATTTGTTAAACTATTTAAAAAGTTTGTATTCATATCGAATCACAATACATACTTTTTATCATTATTAT
>MDSZ01147376.1_pt1 | contig 10277 bp, 14 predicted proteins | sample 811201 | NCBI WGS metagenome assembly MDSZ01 (sample SAMN05326647, study PRJNA326480) | marine metagenome | isolation source: seawater | place: Indian Ocean: North | collected 2010 | reverse complement strand
GGAAAAAAATATTCTGTTGACTGGTTAGGAACTGCTGATACATTATTAGATTTTACAAGAGCATTAGATAGAATGCCTGATACTATCCAAAGTATTAAAGTTCCTATTGATACTACTTATTTTAACCCAAATCAAAAAGAAATTTTTCCTGAAGGTAATTGGAAAGAAAAAGTAAGAACATATGTTTTTCAAGTAGTTGGAGAGCATGAAAAAAAAGGTAACAAACTAGAAGGTATAAGAATAAGTTCTTACTACGGTATTGGACCTAAAGGAGCTGATGATCATCCCATCTATATAAGTATAGATACTAAAGGATCAATAGATTTTGGAAAAGCAATGGCAAGAGGGGACTATGGACCACTCGATTAATATATGAACAATGAGACTAAAAGATATCATTCTTGACGAAGGTATAGTTTATGATCCTGAATACGAAAAATTAGTTGATAAACTAAAAGACAGAGGAGGAGTATATAAAGGTTCAGGAGACTACGGTTCAGTATATTTCTTAAAAGGTAAAGCATATAAAGTTACTACAGACCAAGACGAATTAGATCACGCACAATTATTAGAGGGTAAAAAAACTAATAACTTTGCATTTATATACGAAGTAAAAAGAGTTCATAAGAAGTTAGGAATTATAGTTATGGAAATATTATCTGAATTGGATGATCCTGCTAACGAAATTACTGATGAATACATACAAGCTTTAAAAAAAGAAGCTAGTAATTTAGGAATAGACCCCGAAGAACTTGATATTAGAGATAGTAATTTTATGAAACACCCAAGAACAGGTAGGGTAAAACATATTGACGTTTAGTTGCCTCTTTAAATTTTTCTTCTTATATTATATTATTAGTTACGGATTATATGGAGTATACTGTATTATTAGCTTCAGTCGAAAACTTATTGGGTAAAAGTCACAGAAAAGCAAGAAGTAATCACGCTTTTCATTGTCCTTTCTGTAATCATAGAAAACCTAAACTAGAAATAAATTTTGCTACTAACGAAAAAGGAGAGAATCCTTGGGAGTGTTGGGTTTGTGAGACTAAAGGTAGAACAATAAGATCCCTTCTTTATCAACTTAAAGTTCCTAAAGATCAAGCTACAGATATATTAAAGTATCTTCCTAAAACTCAATATTATAAAAATGATAATATTAAAGCAGTTGCTCTTCCGGAACAGTTTCAACCTATTTATAATTCTAGCAGTACATCGGTTGTAGCTAACTTAGTTAAAAAATATCTATATGAGAGAGGACTTACCGACAATGATTTTATTAAATACAATGTTGGATACTGCACAAGTGGAGAATATGGAGGAAGAATTATTATCCCAAGTTATTCTTCATCCAATCAGCTCAACTATTTTGTTGCACGATCTTACGATGGCAACTACTTTAAATACAAGAATCCTGAAACTTCAAAAGACGTAATTATTTTTGAAAATTTAATAAATTGGAATACACCTATAATACTCTGTGAAGGAGTATTTGATGCTATAGCTATAAGACGAAACGCTATTCCTCTACTGGGAAAATCTATATCTAAGACACTTATGACTAAACTTGTAACAAGTACGTGTAAAGATATTTATATTGCTTTAGATAAAGATGCTCAAAGAAAAGCTTATGAATATAGCAACAAGTTATTAGATATGGGTAAAAACGTCTTTATGGTTGAATTAAATGAAAAAGATCCTAGTGAAATGGGATTTGTTAATTTCACAAAACATATACAGCAAGCTAAAGAATTAAACCTAGCTTCTATTATGGAGTACAAATTGAATACGATATGATTAAACAAGGTATGAACATTCTAGATCAGAATGAGAAAAAGAGATTAGATTTTAATCCAGAATTACAGCAAATTAATTTTTTAGATAGAAGAGTTTATAAAAGGTCGGAAGGAGTATATTACCCGTCCGTAACTACCATACTCCAGTATATGCCCAAAGCAAAGTTCTTTGAAACATGGTTGAAGGACGTTGGGCATAACGCCGACTTTATAATGAGAAAGGCTGGTAAAGAAGGTACTCAAGTACATGAAGCAGTTGAAAAGCTAGTACTAGGAGAAGAAATAGCATGGATGGATGATTACGGTAATGCTAAATATTCTCAAATAGTATGGGAAATGATACTTAAGTTCTATGAATTTTGGACTACTGTTAAACCAAAGTTAATTGAAACTGAAACGTTTGTTTGGTCCGATAAGTATAGGTTTGCAGGTACTGCTGATATAGTAGCTGAAATAGATGGAGAAACTTGGTTGCTAGATTTAAAAACTTCTAACAGCATACATAAATCTTATGATCTTCAATTAGCAGCTTACGCAAAAGGATTAGAAGAAAGTAAAGGTATTAAAATAGATAGAACAGGAATTATTTGGTTAAAAGCTCATACTAGATCTGCTTCTAAAAAGAAAGGAGTTTATCAAGGAAAAGGATGGCAAATAAGAGTAGTAGATAAAATAGAAGAAAATTTCAACCTGTTTGAACTTATATACAAGCTTTATAATTTAGAAAACCCTACAGTTGAACCTATTTATAATAGTTACCCAACTAAACTTAAATTATGAAAAAATTACCAAACTCGTTATTTAGATTATTAGGAGGATTAATTGCTCTTTTTCTATTACACGGTTGTGGTTCATATCGATTAGCTACTTTAAATCATGATCCGGTTTATCCGACTGCTTTTGTCATACCGGTTTCAAATGATACTAAAATAGATACTATTAGTTCATTTACAGATTTAAAATGGAAACTACATACTGATTTTAATTTCAGATGGGACTTTGCACAGTACGCAATGAATCAACCTTATTCCTGGTATTGGAATAATCCCAGACTAGACGGTATTTGGAGACCTTATAATAGATTTGATGTATATCTTCACAGCCATTGGTTTTGGACTGATTGGGCTTGGAATTACAATTATGGCTTCAATAACTGGTTTAACTGGCATAGACCGTATTACTATTACGGTTGGAATAGACCTTACAGACCTTGGCACTATAATAACTACAACGTTATATGGGGTAGTAGTAGAAATAATTATAATGTAGCTTACATTAATGGTAGAAGAGGTAGTATAAGTACTAATTATAATAGAAGTAACAGTATAAAAAACAATATAATAACTAGGTATAATACACCTAGAAATAATAATAATAACAACGTTAACAAGATTGTCAAAGATCTTATTAACAATGGTTACAACGTTAGAGTATATAATAATACTAGAGATTTTAATAATGATCAAATTATCAACAATAATTCTAGAACAAACTGGAACTCCCAAAGTAGTAATAATGGCAGGGGGAGCTGGAGCAGGCAAATCGTACCTTCTGGGACAACTGGGCCTACAATCATTAACTCAGTTCAACCCCGACAAGTACGTGGAGGATCCGGATCACCCGTTTTACAACAATCTAGGAGCAGCCAGTCGTCAAGTGGCTCAGGACGTTCAAGCCGCGGCGGAATCCAGAACTAGCTTTGTTTGGGATACAACAGCTTCTGGTAAACAGTTTGATTCTATTTTAGATAACCTTATTAATGTAGGGTATGATGTATATATAGTATTTGTATATACTCATCCTATGATTTCATATATTTCTAACTTTACTAGAGATTCAGAAAGAAATGTACCTGCAGCAGCAGTTTTTTCAACCTGGAGAAACGCTTATCAAAAAATTAAAGAATTAACTAAAAAGACAAATGGTAATCTTTCGATTTTTATTAACGATAGAGGAGGAAAGTATGCAAAAGAAATTGAAGCATTTAATACCGCAGCTAAAAATGGAGTTAGTGGTCTAAAAGACTACTTAACCAGATATAATGAAGCTAATAGTATAGAAGGATCAACTTTTTTTAAACCTATAGAAATGTCTAAGGAAGAAGAAGATGAGTTTAATAAAGCTGTTGCTAATGTAGACTACGACAGAGGTAATCGTTCTGAAGATAAAGCAGTAAAAAAAGCTTTCTTAAAAGTTTATAGAGAAAGAGGTACTTTACCTGGCGACGATCAACTAAAAGTAGCAATCAAAAAGTTTAGAGACGCTAAAGAAAAGAGAGATAGTAATAATGATGCTGTACTAGATAATATAGCTAATATGTTATTTGATCCTACCTTCCAGTCTTTACTACAACATTCCACAGCTCCTGAAATAGATAGTAAAGTACAAGCATTTTTAACATGATAGCATTATATCCAGGAGCTTTTAAACCACCACATAGAGGTCATTTTAACGTAGTTAGTTCTCTTTTGAATAATAACTATGTTGGTAGTACTTATGATATAAATGATTTTGCCGAAAAAGGTACATCAGTACTCAAAGGTAAAACTTCTGGTAAAGTAAATATAGATAAAGTAATAGTATTTGTAGGAGGAGGTGAAAGAAACGGAATTACTAAACAAGAAGCTGAAAGTATATGGCAAGTATATCAGCAATATTTACCTGGGCTAGAAATAGTAGATGGACAAAAAAATCCTATGTTTGCTGCAAAGGATTATGCTAAAGCTAACCCTAATGATGAATTTGTAGCTATTACGGGTATAAGAAGTGAAGATGATTTTGTAGATCTTAAAAGAGTTACTACTTTTAAAAATACTCCTAATGTACAAGGTTTAGCTATTACTACTGCTGGAGGTTCTGGTATTAGAGCAACCGATTTTCGTAATAAAATACTTTCAGGTAATTTAGATGATATTCTAGATTTTTTTCCTGAACAATTATCTAGAGAACAAATTTTAAATATTTTATCTGATTTGAAAGATAAAGTAGTTGCTGAATCTTTGTCAGAGAGTATTGAAGGTTTTATTTCTACTTATTTTACAGACGAAGTAAATGAAGCTTTACCTAGCATGCCTTCTAAAGATAGACAAAAATTAAATTATTTATATGATTATCTTAAAAATTTAATTCCATCTGATAGTGATATTTATTATAAACAAGATCATTTAGTAGTTACAAGAGGTACCTATAGATCTAATACTATGAATTTATCTGAAAATAATAGTACTAAAAAAATTACCGAATATATGGGTTCGTTAATTGAGTACATGTTAAAACAGGATTTAAAAATTCTTCCTCTTCCTAATATAAAACTTAGGAGAGATAAAGAAAATGCTGAAAACTTTTTTGGTAAGACAGCACATTATAGTCCTGATACTAAAGAAATAGTACTATATGTAGAAGGAAGACATATAAAAGATATAATGAGATCTTTTTCTCATGAGATGATTCATCATCATCAAAATTTAGAAGGTAGACTAAATTCTTACGGAACTACTAATACTAATGAAGATGAGCATTTACAAGAAATAGAAAAAGAAGCTTATTTATTAGGAAATATAACATTTAGAAACTGGGAAGATTCAATAAAAAATAACTAAAAAAGTTGGAAAATTGCAATATTTTTCGTATATTTAAGATATGGCTATAAACTCTAATTACATCTCATTAAAATTAATAACGAGATTTACATCTTCGTTAGACGATAAAGAAAAAGGTATGATAACTCGATTTGGCTACCAAAGGTGGATGCCTTCTCCTAGAATAATATTTCAAGAAGAAATCGGTGATGTTGAAACTAAATTGCACTTTACAGGAAGCCATAACGAAATACACGGTAATAATACAAGTTTTGCTGATACTTTTAATATTGAGGATACAACTTTAACCTCAGAAGAAATTACTGAATTAAATGCTTTATTCGATGCAGGTACCGATACAGAAACAAAAGCTTGGTTTGAAAATAAATTCCTCGGAGGCGGATCTTTAGATACATACGTTTCAGACTACTTACTATCAGGTTCTGTAACTCAAGTAGGAGTACAAAATACTTATAAACTCACATAATATTATGTCAATTAAGTTAAACGATCTGGTAGAAAATTATCCTTTGCCAGAAAATAAGACTATGCCTCCTTATAAAATCTACTGCGATATGGACGGAGTTTTGACTAATTTTGAAAGTAGGTTTGAACATTTTACAGGAGAGTCTCCTAAAGAATATGAAAAGAGATATGGAGCTGCTGCTTTTTGGGATCTTATAGATGTAAAAGTAGGAGTAAGATTTTGGGTAGGAATGGACTGGATGCCTCAAGGTAGAGAGTTATGGGATTTTATAAATCCTTATAAACCTGATTTATTAACCTCTCCTTCTAGAGATAATAATTCTAGATTAGGTAAAAACTTATGGGTAAGAAATAATCTTACTCCGAAACCTAAAGTTATTTTTGCCTACTCAGCCGATAAACAAAGATATGCTACTCCTGATAGTATATTAATTGATGATAAAAAATCTAATATTAACGAATGGATATCACAAGGTGGTATAGCTTTTAGAGTTAAAGACGGTGATATTAGTACTGCTATAAATGGATTGAAAGAGTTAGGTTATGAGTGAATCTCTTCTTAAAAAACAATTTAAAGAATCTGATCTTCAAAGAGCTAGAAACTTAGTTAATAAAAAGTTCGGCGATAAAACTAGAATTCAAACTGGTTATCAAAAAACTAAAAAATTTTATAAAGAAGGAGACGTTTGGGAAGAAAGAGGTAAAACTTGGACTATAAAAAATGGCTTAAAACAGAATATTACTAAGTTAGATAAAGCTAAAAAAGCAGTTAAAATACCTTTATGCTGTCCGAAATGTGGTGGACCTATGAAACATTGGTTAGCTAAAAAGATGTATAAAATACATGGTTTTTGTTTTGACCCTTGTACTGTTGAAATGGAGACAGAATTAAGAGAACATGGACTTTATAAGCAGTACGAAGAAAGAATGATGCAAGGAGGTATGAAAGCTTTTATAAAAGACTTAGAGCAGTGGATGTTAGATCAAATAAATACTCAAGATACTTTCGTTACTGAACAAGGAGTTGTTGAAAATTGGAAAAATAATTCCAAAAAAGAAAATGAAGTCTTTAAAGAAAAAATTTACGAGTATATAGATTGGGTTAAAGAGCATATTAAAGATAAGGATTGATTATTCTTAGATATTTATTTATATAATTAAATATAAATATATTTAACCGCTTATTATGACTCAAAAGGAAATCCTCGAAAACGTCCTTAACGAACTTCTTAGTATAAAAAAAGACATGCCTAATGGTGAATTTAAAGCCTTAGTTGAAGATGTCAAAGATATGAAAGAAGACCTTACCGAATTAAAATATACTCTGCTTAATCCTGAAGATGGAGTTATAGTAAAAACTAATCAAAATACAAATTTTAGACATAAATTAGAAGCTAATGAAAAAGATTTTCAAGCTTCGATGGCTGAAATAGATGATATTAAAAGATGGAAAGATGGAGTAACTAAAGCTCTATGGATTATCTTTGCTGCATTAGCAGGTATAGTTATAAGAATGTTAGTAATGTTACAGCAATGACAAGACTTGAATTAAAAAATATCATTAAAGAATCATTACGTGATTGGTTCAAAAAAGAAAAATGGGTTAGAATTACTACCTCTGGTAATATAGCTGGTCCTTGTGGTACTTCAAAAAATAAAAAGAATCCTGATAGATGTTTACCAGCTGCAAAAGCAAGAAGTTTAACTAAAGCTCAAAGAGCGGCTACTGCTAGAAAGAAAAAGAAAGCAGGAGCTAAAGGACAGACAGTCGTGAAAAATACAAAAAAAGCAACAGTAAGAAAAGAAGCATTAGATCATAATGATCCTACTCTTATGAAATTAAGAGCTTTAAAAATAGCTAGAGAAAAGGCAACTGAAAAAATGTCTTATATAAAAAGAGCTCATCCTAAAACTGATGTGAAGTCTTTAGAAACTCTTAGAAAATTAGCCTCACTCAGAAAAAGAAGAGAAGAAATAATGCGTGATATGGAGCAAGAAGCTGAACCTGAAGGAGGTCCAATTGCTAATAAGTATGGAGACATGCTTAATAAAATTGATTCTGCAATAGCTAAATTGAGCGAAACCTCAGACCCTCAAGATGGAAAAGCAGCACCATATGGATCAGGATATAAACCAACTAATATGAAAATAACTAAAGAAGATGTAAGAAATCTAGTAGTAGGTCTTCTTCATGAAATGAAAGGAGAAGAGTTATATGAAAAGAAAGATGATAGATGTACTAGAATTGCAAAACGTAAATACGATACATGGCCTTCAGCATATGCTTCAGGTGCAGTCGTAAGATGTAGAAGAGGAGAAATCTGGAAAGGAGTAAAATAATGCCACCAAAAATTAAACCAAGTACTAAAGAATATGTAAGAGATGCCAGAGGCAGAATGACTAATAAATGGTCTTGGAAACATTATACTCCTTCAAGTATATCTACTGAAGAATTATTAAAGTATTATGAATCTCCTTCTTATAAAAGAAAGAAAGCAATAATTAAAAAAGAATTAATTAAAAGAAATGCCCTTAACTAAAAAATCTGATGCAGGTGATTATGTTGATGACTTCGCTAAATCAAAGGCTCCTCAGTTTAAAGGAAAGTCTAAAAAGAAAAAGCGTCAAATGGCTATCGCAGCATACCTTAGTAATAAGAATGAGTTGGCTTCTCTTATTAAAGAGGTACTAAAAGAACTCAATGAAGATCCTAAAAAAGGGACGGGCAAAAAACCGAAAGGTTCAGGAAGAAGGTTATATACAGATGAAGATCCATCTGATACTGTAAAAGTTAAATTTAGCTCAAGACAAGATATAGTCGATACTTTAAGTAAAAAGACGTTCAAGAATAAGTCTCATGCTAGACAATCTCAAATTATTAACCTCATACATCAAAGAACAAGAGCTGCTCATGGCAGAGCTAAAGATCCTAAAGTTAAAAAAAGACTAAGTACTGCTTTAGATTATATAAAAGGTAGAAAAGAAGCATCTAAGAAAAAAACTCAACGTTTAAAAAAATCTAAACTTAAAGAGATAGTTCTAGAACTTTTATATGAAAAAAGCGTACATGACCCAGTTAAACCTGGTATATTAAAAAAGAGATTAGGTAAGCTGTCTTGTAGTAAGGTAAGATCAGCTAAATCTAAATTAAAAAATAAAGGTACTCATTATGCTAAAGCATTACAAAGGTACCTAAATTATCACTGTTAATGAAAATAGCTAATACAACTTTAAGAAAAGAAGCATATTTTTTGGATGCTACTGAAGATGTTCATATATTAAAAGATCCCAACTGTGTAGATCTATTCGATCAAAACGGTTACCATTTAACTAAAGCTGAACAAGCTTTTTTAATAAGAAACGGATATGAACCTATTGAAAGAAGGCATGAAGATTGTTTAAGATACGATTGGTTAGTTTGGGATAAGAGAGAAGGAGCTCATATAAATCATTCAGATCTTTTCGAAAGAAAAGGTTTTAAAGATCAAGCATTAGAGCAACTTATTGCTGTTGCAGAGGATAGTAATCCTATGTTATATAAGTTAGTTAAAATGAAACCTAAATGGGGGATAGATATTAGTATAGATTACGTATCTCCTGATGCAGTATTCGAAGTATTTCATTATGAATGGGATGCTTTTGACTACGATTTAGTAATGGAGAAAAAAGAAGAAATAGAACAGTTCGTAATATCTAAAGATTGGGACGATATAGCATTAACTTTATGGAAAAAGAAAGACGAATGGTACGATTTAAATTTCTTCGATCAGACACAGTGGAGAACTGATTATTTTGGTTTATCTCCTGAAAAGTTTAAAAACGTTATTTGGGAAGATTAATCTATTTATAATAAACTCTTTACTTGAAAATATTAGATATGACCTACGAAGAAGTAAAAAACAAACTAGATAAATGCGAAGCTGCTCTAAAACAGCTTAAAAATAATAAAAACAACAGAGTTTCTAAAGAAAAAGTAGAATCTCTTATAATGATACAAGAAAGTTTATCTAAAAAACTCAAAACCTTAATTGAAGCAGATGGTGTAGTATCCACTGATGACGAAGGAAAAGCTGAAAAATTAGCAAAAAAAGGTATCAACGTTAAGTTGACTAATGAATCATTAGATCATAATCAAACAGTAAAACTAGCATCTCAAGTAGGAAAAGCATTAGCAAAAGCGTTAATTAGCGGAGGTGATGAATTAGCTAGAATGAAGGCTAAAAGAATACAAGCTAATAGCTTTGACATCGAAACAGTATTCAAGGGAGAAGAAAAAGTAAGAGAATATTCCTTTAATGTATATCAAGATACTTTATTTTTAGACGATCTAGGTCAAGCTAAAGAATTAGTTAATATAGGTACTACTCCTGGAGGAGATATAGTTGTACATGCTGATCCTTTAAAAGATGCTTTAGTT
>MDSZ01033105.1_pt1 | contig 10277 bp, 7 predicted proteins | sample 811201 | NCBI WGS metagenome assembly MDSZ01 (sample SAMN05326647, study PRJNA326480) | marine metagenome | isolation source: seawater | place: Indian Ocean: North | collected 2010 | reverse complement strand
TATATTCACATCACCAACTTTCCTATGTTCTTTAAATATTGGTTGTAATTTTTTAGAATCAGGTGTAAATACAAGACAATCACCTTCTAAAAATGAGTAGTCAACCATATATTGTTTTGAATCTGGATGTTTTTGAGGTAAGATATAACTCTTTGATTTAGTCCATTCTTTCACATCAACTTCATTAATATAAAGTAGCGACAACTTGTTATTCTTATGCATTGGATGTAAGAATGGGTCTGAATATATGGGTATCACAATATAAACCATATTTTAATATATAACCTTTTTTACAATTAATCAAGCTTTTTTTTATTAATCCTCACCAAAAATTGTAATTAAATTAGGGTTGTAATCATAATCAACATTATCTGTATAATATTGACCAAAGTGTCTTTGTAAATCACTTATATTATCACGCCTTGAACCATCTATATAGGCTTCAGCTGAAAGATAATCGGTTGCTCCCAAATAATTTGCTGCAAATTGATTAGAGCTATTTGGTAATAAATAATCTGGTACTTGTTTAAATATATCATATGTCTTTTCTTGTGCTAGTAAATCAAAATCATAATCTGATAATTTTTCTCCATGTTCTGAATTATTATCCTCATGATTTAAAATAGCGAAATGTTTACCTTGTTTTACTAAATAATATTTATTTCCTCTTATTAATTGAATGTTAACTCTGTGATTTGTTTCTTTTCCATTTATTATATAAGGAACACCATATCCCATTAGTTTAGCTTGGGCGCCGGATATAGGTGTTTGGTATGCATCACTAACAGTCTCAATATAACCAGATTGAGGACTACCCAATTGGTTTTGCGTTAAATATTGTTGACCAGAAAAGAATTCATCTGAAAGTGGTTGACCCGTAACATCAAATCCATATAAAGCCGCTACTATTTCTTTTATCCCTTCTACCGTAAATTCTGGTGGAGGTGGTTTTTTAAAATTATCATTCGTAGGGTCAAATGTAGACATGTCACCATATTGATAATAATTCAGACTATTTTTATTTCCTCTTAAAGAAATGATTGTGTTTGTTAAAACATTAGCAAATTGATTATCAAATTTATAATTTTGACCTGCTGAATTTTCATAATCAATACTAAACAGGGTTTTTATTCTCCTCAAAGCTCCTTTATCAGATGGATGACCTTCAACTGGAAAATTAAGTATTTTAAAATCTTTATCAATGGATTGACCATCGTATACAAATGAAAATACCAAATCAAAATTTTCACTTGCATAATCTAAAACTGAAACTTGTGTCATGCGATTAATAAGCGGTGTAGTTTGATTACCTAACTCTCTAACTAAAATGTTTTGATAATAACGTGATGAACCATATGCAATCGCTGTTTTATAAGTATTAGACTCGTTAGGTCCAAAGTCGTGATTGTAAATAACGTGTCGCATTGGGTGGAATTTTAAATCTTGAGCTTTAAATATTTCTGATGAAATGAATACATTATCTGTATTTAAATCTTCATAAACAGTTTTCTTAACATCTGTTAAAGGTCTAAACATTGTTTCTAAAGTGGTTGTCCATCTTGTGCTGTCAATATTTTGAATAACTTTAACAGTTTGTAGATACACATTGGTTTTATATATTTCTGGTAAATAATCAACTCGAAATACATCGCCAGGAATTATTGAACTAATACCATAAATTTCTAAAGATAAAGTAAAAGGTAACAAATTTGGTCTTCTTTTTAACTTTATTTCTTTTGTTTCTTGATACATAAAATATTCATGTAAATCATTAGCTACCTTATGACCTAATAATTGTGAAACTCGATGATTACGTTTACCATCTTCTGATGAAAAAGTTTCTCTTTTCTTTTTTAAAGAATTTAATGGATAACCTTGCTTCTTCCTTTTAAAACTTAATATAGGCTCTCCTGCTGCTATGTATTGTAAATTATTTTCATATTCCTTATTTACATAGAGGAGAGGACTATCATATTGGCCCTCACCATTATGGTTAAATGTAAAGTCTGGCATGCCTATAGTGGAAATTGTTTCTTGGTCGGTGGAAAAAATATCTTTAGCTCTGTGAAGGCTCTTTTTAATAAAATTAGTATCATTTATTTGTGAATTTAACCTATCGCTTCTATATGCACTATTATCAGGCTCATAAATTATTGATAATGTATCCTCATCTAATGATGAAATCGTAGCAGTGTCATCAAGTAAATCTGAAACAGGAAAGATTTTATTTTCTGCACTCATGGCCTGAATAGCATACATATTTCCTAAATTACCCTCAGGTAAGGAAAAAGAAATATCATAATTGTTTACGATTGAATTAGGTGACATTATCTTAAAAGTAAACATATTTTCAAATTCATCGGGTCTAGGTTTACTTTTTTCAACGTCTGAAATTCCGGAATTTCTAATTAAAGTAGTGGCTTCAGGTATGTTTGCATCAATGATTTTTAACTCATTATCAAAATCTCCATTCGCTATAGACCATTGAAATATATTATTTGAAGCTTCATTTATATTATCTAAAAGAGATTGTAAAACATCTTTTGTAGTTCCGTTAATATTTGATTCAAAAGCTGATTTTACTAATTCGGTATTTACAAAAACCTCTCTGATGGGAATATGTCCATTTTCTCTATCTTTGTTAACAATATCATTTCTATCTGACAAGTTTCCTAACTTATCATTTTGTAAATCACTCCCAAGTGTTTTATCATAGTAAAAAATTGGAGATTTTCTGTTTTGCCAACTATATGAACCCCCATTTGGAAATTCATATTTTGAATCATCATCTTCACCAGGACCCCACCATTTTGGAAATAAAACATCTATACCCGCGGATGCATCTAATTTAGGTATTAGTCTTTGTTTAGCATCCCAAATTTTAGTCCACGTTGTAAAAGAATATGATGAATCAAGTCTTACTTGAAACTTATTACCAGTATTTATGTCATCTATATTTTTCCCAAATCCAAAGTCAGAGTTGAAAATTTTATCCTCAATGAATCCCCATGATAAATAAGAATTATCAGCATTTAAATTATCAACAAATATACCATTTCTTACACCATCACCAACAGGAAATTTAGATTCACTTTTATCAAGGGTTTTATAATAATTCATTATTAAAGCAGATGTATAAATTTCAAGCGCTGCTTCTGTCGCGTTATTTGATGTAATTCCATAACTCCTTTTTAAACTTGTAGCTAGGTTTAAATCAGCTTCGCCAGTAAAATCAAATGTTGGCGCGTATAAAGTGTTTGCAGCAATACCATTAGTTTGATAAAGTAAACCTAACATTAAAACACCTCGGTCTAAAAAATCTAATACTTTTTCTATTTGAGTTTCATCATTTGTTAAATTTAGTAAGGCGTTGTTAGCTGAAGTTAAAGTAACTGAACACTCAACACTACCATTAGATAATATTTTTGAATCATAATTTGTAACTAACCCCTGTATTATTTCTAAATCGCCTTCATTTTCTGTAATTATACCCTTGGCGTTACCCAAATCATCCCCATATAGAAAAGATTTCATATCTTGTGCATTAATTAAATCTTCAGGATTGTATAAGTTTTTAATTGTATTCCAACCAAAATCAACAAATATAGTCGCTCCTGGTTTTAAAAAATATCTATTAATTATTCTATCATAATCATAAAAATTATGAACAATAAAGTTTACAGTGGTTTTTTTTATTGCCCCATAAGCACCTTCGGTTTCTGATGTAACCGATGTAATACCAGAATCAGGTTTCATAAGTGGATTATCTTTTAATTGACTTGGAAATAATTTTTCACCCTCTGTTTGTCTGTTTGTGTCTTCTGTAAAATTTTTAATTATATTAAGTGAATCATTTGGGGCGACACTTCCATAACTTGATTGATAAGTATGATTCCCAAGTTGATAAATTCTTCTAACATAATCTACTTGGTCTCTTGTTTCACCTGCTTTTATGTAATACTTACCATCAATTTGTACTATTTCTGCATTTACTAGTTCAGACTGACCAGAACGTGATAAATTAGCTTGTGTTTGTTTTAATCCACCTTCAGCTCCATAATAGGTATCAAATTCGGCTTCTAAAATTTCAGTAACAGCTGCTGTTTGAATATATTTTACAGAGGTCCACATTCTTACGAATGGTGTTCTCGAACTTAATTCAGCATTTTTGCTTATTTTGGGGTTTGAACCTTCAGAAGTACTATCTCCAAAATTTATTTCGCCTGAATCATTTTGTCTATCTTCAAGTTTCTTTCTTACTTTATCTGATATTTGTGCTCCAAATAATCTTTTATTTATCATTTTTTATAACCCCTCAGCATCCTCTGTGGTTGCTGGTATTCTTAAAGATGTCCCTGCTGGTATATTATTTGTAGTTAAATTATTCACTCTTGCAATAAACCACCATAATTGTGCATCTCCGTAAAATCTATTCGCAAGGTTATCACATCTATCACCCTCTTGTGCAATAAAATAACTATCAGTATTTTTTTCTATAGCTTTTTTATAAATAGTGGTTTCATATGAACTTTTTTTGTTTTTTATTTTTTGTTTAGTATTTTCGTATCTAGCCATTATTTATTAATCCCATAAAATTTAAAATCTTTATCTAACCTTGGTGCTATATCATGAATTACTTGATATGAAATGGTCGCTGTAATATGTCTTGGAACTCTTTGTTTTATTGATGTTTCATAAGTTGATGAATTATCTACAGTGTAATTTAGACTTTTTATATATCCCATTAATTCTTTATCATTGTTTCCATATAATTCACCATATCTTAATTTTGCTAACGGTGGTTTCATTCTATTTCCATAATTTACTTTAATATCTTCTTCATATTGAGGATAACACATCGATGTTAATCTATCCATTTTTTGATATATTTTTAATAATTCACCTTTAGTTTGTGCAACGAGTTTTAAGGTAAAAGCAATTTCTCTTTCAGCTCTTTCATATATGTAAACTGGTTCACTTCTTCCAAGATAATTAGATGGTGCGTATGATGGGGAAATATTTTCTGTTAAACCCTCGATATAAGCTCTAAAAAATATATAAGTATTATCTCTTAAATCCTTAAAGTAAAAGGGCATTCCTTCAGATTCACTTTCTAAATTAAATTCAAGTTGTTGTGTTGTTTGTGCGCCCGCTAATCCTTTTATAGTCCCTGTTGTAACATCTTGAATAGCATTTGCTGCTTTAAATGCATCATTCACAACATCACTTACAGCCACTCCGGAATCATCCATCTGCAACCCTATTGAAGATTCATTAAACTTATTAAGACTATTACCAGTAATCATATTAGATAACGTCATCTTATCACCTTTAGTTGTCGTTGTGATTTTAGTTTTATTTGCTACTCCAACTGTTGATGCGATAGTTTGACCAATTGTGGTCGCTACGCCCGTGAAAATGTCATCTATTATATTTCCAGATTCATTGGTACCTTGTGTAAACGTGTCATTAATGTTAAACCCACCATCTGTAGCATCTTTTCCATATTCATTTGGGAAAAATATATCACTAAATCTTGAGCTTATACCACTTTTGAATAATATTTCAGGAATACCACCAGTTAATCTAGCGTTTGTAGCACCCAAAGTTGAAAGAGGATTGTAAATAGTATTAAACCGCTGAGGTGTTCTAAATAAAGAATCACCTTCTCTTATCACAGTATTTTCAATTGGAACATTAAGATTTTGTCTAAGTATGAATTGACGACCCTCATTTGATTCTAAAAATTGTAAAATCCTATCACCATCTGTTGCCGCACGTTTAATTGAGGCATGTCTATTACCACTATTTTTTTCTCTACCAAGTTGTCCAATTTCACTAACAATATATGGTTCATCACCACGATTAAATCCTGATTTTTCACCAATCACATTATCACTAGCACCAATTATAAGGTTATCTCTACTTACATTAATACCATAACTTATTGGTAATATTCCTTTATATTGTGCGTCTTCTTTAGGAGTGTGATTTGAATTATATAAATTTTCCCAACTTAAATTATCAAAAAATTGTCCACCTAAATCACTTATTGGTGTAAATGGTGTTTCTTGAATACCCGCTGTGGAAAAATCCGTAGGGTTTGTTGCTGGATTGAATGAATTATTAACATTAAAATATAATGTTCCTGGTTTTGCAAAAGATGCTCTTGGGTCAAATGTTTCACTTTTAAATAATTGTTCGATAATATCGCCAGATTCAGGCTTAACGAATAAATTTTCATTTCTAAAGTCTTGACTAAATCTTATTTTTTTATATTCTCTACCTCTAAGAATTGAATCCAATGGAGGGTCTAATCTACCACTTCGTCCTAAAAGTGAAACATCTAAATCATTATATGTTTGAGAAACAAAATCATTAGTATTATAATCTAATTTAGTATCAAACATATCATTTATATTATTTGAAATGTAAAACTTAGCATTACTTGTTAATAATTTTTCAATTAATTCTCTACTTTTAAATTCAGTATCGTATGTTAGCAATTTAGTTTGTGTAAAATCATTTGAGTTAGCTACATTTAAAGGAGGTTGAGGTGGCTCATTTAATAAATTCGTATCATCTACTCCATTTACTCTATTTGATATAAAACTATTAAAATTATTATTTAAATCAGTTTTAAAAATCGTATTTAAATTTTTTATTTGTGATTGACCAGGTTTTATTTCTGTAAGTGTTGTTAATCCATCATCAAATTTACTATCAAGATTTTGTAAATTTGATTGATTGTCTTGAAACTTTGGATTAGTAACATCAGGACTAAATATACTTTTTAGTTTTAGTAAACTCATTATACATTCCTAATTATCACGTCACCAATTCTTGAGGATGACCTTTTTGTTTCTCTTATCAACTCTTCATTTTGTGATACTAATTTACCAATCATTTGAATTAATTCTTTATTACTTCCGCCGCCTAATGGCATGGAACCAGGCCCCCCACTTACAAAATCATTAACTTTTGTAGAACCCATAACTGTGTCTTTAGGATTTGTTTTTAATAATTTACCTTTTGGCGTAACAATAAAATGAGAACCACCACCACCACTTATAAAATCATTGGTCGTAAAATAGCCAGCTAAAGCACCACCTATCGCTCCTAAAGCTCCACCTACAGCAGTCCCAACGGGTCCAAAAATAGAACCAATCCCTGCACCTATTTTTGCACCACCATATCCACCACCAAGTGTAGCACCAAGATTTATAGCTGTATCCTTAACTTTCTGAATTTGACCAGGTACTTGACCAATAGCTGTAACCGTATTTGCTAAAGATGTTCCAAGGTCGTTAAATGTTTGTTTCAAACTTTCCATAGCTTCAGGATTTAAAAATTCTTGTTCAATCTTTTCTAAAAATTCCATTATTGGTTCACCAAAACTTTTTAAAAACTGAGCACCTAACATTTTTATTTTATTTATAATTGACGTTAAAGCTGACATACCATCCTCTCCAAGTAAGTCAACAAAGCTTTTAGATTGAACGATGTTTTTGTCTTGTGCTCTGGCTAATTTTGCAAATTCTGATACCTCTAACCCAACAGCTGCAGCTATAGACCTTCTTTGTAAAACATTTAATCTATTGAATCTAACTTGTCCACCGACTTGTTTAAGAACACTTTTCATCATTTTATCTAAATCACCTGCTAACGCAAATTCTCGTGCTCTCTGTAAATTTATACGTCTACCTATCATCAATGAAGCTTCTGTTTCAGCGGTGATTGATGATTGAAAATCTAACAAATTATTTGCGACTTTACTTACTGTATTTAAGTTTAATCCCATTCTCCTAGCTTGAACAGCAGCTTTAGTAATACTCTTTAGATTATCAGCTCCAAACTCTGCAATTAATTCTGCACTACCAGCCATATCTCGCATAACCGCAGAGGGATTTACGTCATTTTGAGCTGCTAACTGAAAGGTGTTTTCTGCTAACCTTTCAGCTTGGTCAGCAGTTAATCCACCAATCGCCATTAATGTTCCAAACAACTTTGTTGCTTCATCTGTTGATATTCCGATAGCCATAGCTGTATCCAATACTTTTATTGGTAGTTCACTAGCTGCATTAAGACTAATTCCAAATTCAGATGATAGATTTGATGTTACCTGCACTACATCTGATATACTTTTACCTAAAGCTATACTATCAACGCCAGCCTGAGTTAGATTTTTTTGAAATTTATCTGAATTAGTTCCTATTACACCAAATTCAGCACCTATAGAGTCTATTAAACTACCAGCAAATGTGAGAGCTTTTGTGATAAGTTTAAAAGTTCCAAATACTAAACCAACAGCTCCTCCAAGAGCCACACCCTTAGCTAATGATTTTCCAAATCCTTTGGGCATATCTTTAGTTATTTCAGTAAACTTTCTACCACCTGTAATAAATTCACCTAATCCTTTTTTTAATTTATTCATATTTTCATCAGTAAGACCCATAGCGGAAATAAGTAAACCCCCACCTGGTAATTTTTTTACTAATGATATTGATTTATTTAAACCTGATAATAATGCTTCGGACTGTTGTTTAACTACAGTTGTGCTAGCTTTTTGAACTTTTAATTTTTTGATTTCAACTTCAAGTGTTTTATCGCTAACTTGTTTTGCTCTACTTTTTAACGTATTAATTTTTTCGTTAATATCTTTACTACTTTTTTCGTTACTTACTATTAAATTTAAAGTTTTTACTTGGTCTTTTTGTTTTGCTGATATGTTTTTTTGAGCTTCAAGTTGGTCAAATAAAAGTTCACTTGACTTTTCAACTAAATTATTGCCTGATGATAAAAGTTCAAGTAATTCTTTTTGTGCGGCTATGTTAGCTTTACTTGCCATTTTATTTACCTAAAAAGTCTTTAGATTTATAAGGTTTGAGATTAACTCGTTTTTTAGAGCCAATTTTTTTATATTCATTGTTAATATGTTTTTCTAAATCAGATATTGAATTATTTAAGTCATTTAGAGATGATTGGAAATTTTTGTTTTTTTTCAAAGCTCTTGGAGCTATAATTTTTTTAAAAATTTTTTCAATAGTTCCAGTTACTATACCCTCTCTAAAAATGTTTTTTTCACTCATATATGATTTCTTCTTTGACATATTACTCTCCTGATTAGATGTATCTATTCATATATAAATATCAAAATTGTGAAAAATTATCTTTTAAATCTTGGATTGATTGCAGGTTTTGTAATCGTATTTTTCCGTTGGGATTTTTTTACCTCTTCATTTTCTTTTTTGCGTGTATCAATAAGTTCTTTAAAATAAAAATTTCTTAAATAACTAGGCATTGAGTAGACATCGGAATGTGTGAAACCTTGTCCATAATACATTAATTGAAATATTTGTTCGTGAAGTTTTGGTTTATCTTTAGGCGTCAGGCCAAAAAAACCCAACCGTCATCGGTATATCTACCTCGACGGTTTCTCCTCCTACTTCAATATGTTGTTTTAATTCAATATCAGGTTGAACTTTTTTTATTTCATTTCTAAAATGTAAAGAATCTCTAGCTAACATATTTTCTACAAAGTTATTAATAATGGCAGGTGAATTATCACCATCAACAGATATAATTATGTGTTTAAGACGTGTGGTTAACTCTCTTGAAATTTGTCCTGGAATTTTTTTAAGATTTTTTAATTCTTTTTCAATTTCCATTTCATCTTTACCAGTTAAAATTTTAAATTCAATTGTTTTTTTACATAATGGTAATTCAACTGTAAACTTATTTTCAGTTACATTATCTGGTAATTTATTAAATGGACACTCAGCTAAATTAAAAGTATGGTCAAAAACTTCACCTGTTTTTGGATTAGTTACACTACATAGATATTCAGGACCATAAGCCAAAACTCTAGCTGCAACCATTACTGCATTTTTATCACCTAGTATTAAATCATCAAGATTTACATCTTTAGTGACAATTAAAGACTTTAATAACGTATCAATCGCCAGACCTTTTTTAACTAGATTTTGTGATGTTAATATATCTTCTTCTTTAGCTGTCATATATTTAATTTCTATTTTTCCATTTTTTAATGGATGTCCTTCTGGATATAACTTACCCTCACTTGGTAAATCAACTATTTCACTCGGGAACTTTTGTTCTGCCATTTTTTATACCTCCGTTGCTCTTCTAAACCAACCAACCCAAAACTTCTCTTGATTTGGTTTATCTATAACTATGTTTGCGAATCTTAAAACTCTATATGCTCTTACTCTATCCAATGAAATGTTTTGAATAGCTTTTAAAGTATTTGGTCCTAT
>MDSZ01004270.1_pt1 | contig 10277 bp, 8 predicted proteins | sample 811201 | NCBI WGS metagenome assembly MDSZ01 (sample SAMN05326647, study PRJNA326480) | marine metagenome | isolation source: seawater | place: Indian Ocean: North | collected 2010 | reverse complement strand
TTTCAGAATCGATCTCGCAGGCCGGCAGGCGCACGATCCCGGCCACCCGCGGGCAATCGACCGCCCCAGCGATCACGGTCGCCGCGGCATCGGCGGTGGCGGCGCAGTCAGCCAGCACGGTCACGCTGTCGGCAATGCCGGGGGACAGGCTGCGCCCGCCCCGGCCCGATGTTGCCATGCCGCGCCAGGCTGTTGGCCCGTGAAGGATGATGACACCGGCCTGCGGGCCGGCGATGCCGGCGCGTGTGACCGCGCCATCGCCTGTCCAGAAGGCGATATCACCGCCATTATTGACGCTGATTCTGGTGGCTGTGGCGGCGTGTCGGGTTGCCATCATCGCGTCCAGCACATGGTCGGCGATCGCCCCGGCCACCGCCGCCATCGGGGTGATGAATCGGCCGTTGGCGACGGCGCAGGATTCATGCATGCGGCGCGCCACTTGACCGGCCGGCCTGGGCCCGGCCTGCCAAGGTTCGCGAAGATGCGGAAGCTCGGCGGCCAGTCCGGACAGGACATCGGTCATCGATGCCACCGCCGCTTCGAACAGGCGTAGCCGGTCCGGACCATCGGCGTCGATCACAAGATCGGTTGGCCCGTGATGGATATGAAGCCGCTGCCCGGCACCAAACAGGCTGGCCTGAAGACCCCTTGGCAGCGGCGCGTTCATCTCAGATTTCCTTGTCTTCGCGGGTCAGGAGGGTGCGCTCGCCAGGCCCCAGCACGCGTGAACTGGCCCCGTATTCGCTGCCATCCTCGATCGCCGCGCCGATGCTGCGGATATCGGCGTCATGACCGCCAAGGTCGTGGTAGTCTTCGCGGCGGACGGTGAATTCCAGCGGCGCGACAAGCGCCGGTGTCGGCACATAGCCAAAGGCGTTGTCGGGCAGGTTCAGCACATCGACCATGATGGTGATGCCGCCACCCGGCCAGACATAGGCCGGCACCCCGCCGCAGGAAACAGCGGTGTGCTTCTTCTGCACCGACCTGGTCAGCTTTACCGGATTGCGCGTCGCGCCGGCGCGGAGCGACCCGCCGGCACCTCCCATGAACAGCACCGTGCACAGCGCCGGCTCGCAATTCTCGGTGATCAGATCGACCGTGGCCTGAAGCGCGTCCGGCAGCGGTGCCGGCTGCGGCACCAGATCATCATCCAGAACGTAATAGCCGAACTGCTCGCCGGTGGTGGAGACCATCAGCAGGGTCAGGCCCGGCCGCGCGCCCTTTGCCGCGTTCCAGTCGCCAAGGATGGTGAGCGGGTCCTCGACATTGGTGCCGCCCCAGCCGAGCCCGGGCTCGGCGACCTGGAAATAGCGTCCCGGGGTGGACCGGCGGCCCTTGATCTTGATACCGGTCTCTTCCCAGTCGATGACCTTGCCGGCCTGATGTTCTGACACAACGCCGGTGATGTGGTCGTCGACCACAACCACCTCGTCGACCAGCCCCTTCCACTGCGAGGCGAACATGCCGATGGTGGCCGACCCGCATCCGACCCGCATCCGCTCCTCACGAACGCCGTCGACAACCGGCGGCTGACCCGCCTGGACGGTGATGTCGGCCCCGTCGTCGATGGTCAGCTCGACAGCCTCCTTGTTGCACAGCCGCATCAGCGTGTCGCAGGTGACGCGGCCCTCGCCCTTCGACCCGCCGGTGAGATGATCGACCCCGCCAAGGGACATCATCTGCGATCCGTATTCCGATGTGATGACAAGCCCGACGGCCTCGCCGCGGCAGCGCACCACCGCGCCTTCCTTGCCGAGATGGCGGTCCGTGTCGATTTTCACCTTCACCCCGCAATAGGAGAAGATGGCCTCGGTCACCACGGTGACGAAATCCACCCCCTCGATATCGCGGCTGACGATAAAGGGGGCCGGTTTGTAGTCGGGATAGGTGGTGCCGGCACCGATGGCGGTGACAAACACCTTGTCTTCCTGGCCAAGCCCACCATCCCAGTTCGCCCCGAGGAACGGCTTCACGCTGTCGCCTGCGGCCATGCGCCGGTCCAGAATGGTCAGCGGGTCGAGTCTGACGATCTGGCCGTCGTGGTTGGCATAGCGGTCGCAGGCGCCACTGTTGCCATCGGCGATGTAGCACATGACCGGGCAGGCATCGCATCTGATCTTCTCGTCCTTGCGCTCACTCATGAAGCTGTCTCCTCCTGCCGGGCCTTCGCAATGGCGGACAGCACACGGTGGGGCAGGGCCGGAAGCCGGTCGATCTCGGCGCCACTGGCATCCCGGATGGCGTTCAGGATTGCCGGCGCCGTCGGGATCAGCACATGCTCGCCAAGCCCCTTCGCCCCCATCGGGCCGATCGGGTCAGGTTTTTCGATGAAGATCGTGTCGACCCGTGGCATGTCGCCGGCGGACGGGATCAGATAGTCGTGAAGATTCTCGGTGCGGCCGGGGACATATTCCTCCATCAGCGCCATGCCAAGCCCCTGGGCGATGCCGCCCTCGATCTGGCCGGTGGCCAGAAGCGGGTTGATCACCTGCCCCAGATCATGCGCCGCGGTGATGCGGACGACCTTCACGGTGCCAAGCCGCAGATCGACCTCGATCTCGGCAATCTGGGCGCCGTAGCCATAGACGGCATAGGGGGATCCCTGGCCATTCTCGTCAAGCGGCACGGTTGGCGGATCGAAGCTTTCCTCGGCGCGAAGCACATAGCCGAATTCATCCGCGGACATGGTGGCAAGCTCGATCCGGCGGGTCTCGCCGGCATCGCTGATCGTGATGGCCGCGCCGTCAAGCCGGATGGTGGCCTCCTCGCTCATGTTGCTGAGCCGCAGGATGTCGGCGCGAAGCCGCCTGCCGGACAGCTCCGCCGCCTTGCCGGTGATGAAGGTCTGGCGCGACGCCGATGTCTTTCCGCAATCAGGCGTCAGGGCGGTGTCCGGGCCGACAAGCTCGAAATCAGCAAGTGGCATGCCCAGCGCGTCGGCGCAGATCTGCGTGATCACCGTGTTCGACCCCTGGCCGATATCGGTGGCCCCCTGGTGAAGTCTCAGCCGCCCGTCTGGGGTGATGCCAAGCCGGATGGTCGACGGGTTCGGAAGCGCGGTGTTGCCGCACCCATACCAGCAGGAGGCAACACCAAGCCCCCGCTTGACCGTCCTGTTCTCGGCGTTGAAGGCGGCAATGCGCGGGCCGGCCTCGGTCCAGGCCGGGACCAGCGCGTCGAGACATTCGGCGATGCCGACACCGGAAAGCTGCTGGCCGCAGACTGTCCTGTCGCCATCGACAAGGGCATTGCGGCGGCGGATGTCCAGCCTGTCGATGCCAAGGCCGAGCGCCAGCCGGTCCATCAGGATTTCCTGAAGGATCGTCGCCTGCGGCACCCCGAAGCCACGAAAGGCGCCGGCTGTCGGACCGCTTGTATGGATGGCGTGCGCCTCGGCAAGGTAATGCGGCACGCGATAGGGCCCCGAGGCATGGATCGGCACGCGAGTCGCCACCGTCGGCCCCCAGCTGGCATAGGCACCGGTGTTGAACTCGCCCTCGAAGGTCATGCCGACGATCCGCCCGTCAGTGTCCGCGGCAAGGCTGCCGCGCATCGCCGCCGGATGCCGCTTGGTCGTGGCGATCATCGATTCATGGCGGCTATAGACCATGCGGCAGGGCTTGCCGGTCTTCATCACGGCAAGGCCAAGAAGCGGTTGCAGCGAGACATCCAGCTTGGTGCCGAAGCCGCCGCCGGCGGCGGCGGGAATGATCCGCACCTTCTCCAGCGGCAGGCCGAGGATCTTCGCCGTGTCCTCCTGATCCATCACCGGGGCCTGGGTGCAGGCCGAGATGGCAAGAACATCGCCTTCCATCCAGCCGCAGCCGGCCTCCGGCTCAATCGGGGCATGTTCGACATAGGGGGTGTCGATCGCGGCGTTGACAACGGCATCCGCGGTGGCCAGCCCGTCGGCACCGTCACCGCTCTTGACCTGGCCGGTCACAAGAAGGTTCCCGTCGCGTCCGGGGTGAAGCTGCGCCGCGCCGCTGGCACGGGCAGCCGTGACCTCGATCGCCGCCTCGCGCTCCTGCCAGGCAACCGGAAAGCCCGACAGGTCCGCCCCGGCAAGCCATTCCGCATCCCCGACGACAAGTGCCACAGCCTCGCCACGGAAGCGCGCCGTTCCCTCGGCCAGCGCCGGCTGGTCGGCGAAGGGCGGAATCACCCCGAACCGATTGATGCCGGCAATATCGGCGGCGGTGACGACCGCCTCGATCTGCGGATGGCCAGCCACCCATCCGTCCAGATCGCCGAAGGTGAAATCGGCAAGGTAATGCGGGCTGCGGATGGCGCGCACAAGAAGCGCGCCCTCGGGCCAGCTGTCGGCCCCGAACCGTTCGCTGACATCGACCTTGGCGCGTCCGTCCAGACGCTCCACCGCGGCGCCGATCGCTTTGCCGGCGGCCGGCATCACACCGTCGATGACGGGGCTGCCGGCATCCATCACCGCATCGATGATCTTGGCATAGCCGGTACAGCGGCACAGCACGCCGCCAAGCGCGTCCTCGACGCTCTTCCTGTCCGGCGCGCCGTTCTGGCGGAGAAGCGCGGTGGCGGCCATCATCATGCCGGGTGTGCAGACGCCGCACTGCGCCGCGCCATGCCGCAGGAAGGATGCCTGCAGGGCCGACAGGGTGTCATCTGAACCGGCAAGCGACTCCGCCGTTTCCACCTGCCGCCCGGCAAGCTGTCCTGCCGGCACCAGGCAGGCGCAGACCGGGTCGCCGTCAAGAAGCACGGTGCAGGCGCCGCAATCGCCGGCGTTGCAGCCAACCTTGGTGGCGCGAAGCGACAGCGACTCGCGAAGCATCTCGCTGAGGCGCATGGAGGGCGAACAGGTCACCACCCGCACCTCGCCATTGACGGTGAATTCAATCTTCTCGCCAGTGGTCTGCAGCCCGTCCATCATGGTGTGTCCCCGCACAATCTGCCAACCAGCCTTGTGACCAGTTCGGCGGCGGCCTCGCGCCGATAGCCGGCGGTGCCGCGCACATCATCGATGGGAGACAGCGCCGCCATGATGCCGGCCATGTTGTCACGAAGCCAGGGCTCGGCCTCGCTGCAGGCAAGGCCGTGCAAAGCGGCCTCGATCTCGCCAAGCCGCACGGCGACCGGCGCACAGGCCCCGACGGCAATCGCCGCCGACGCGATCCGGCCGCCGCTGAACACAAGCCGCGCCGCGGCCATGGCGATCGAGATCACAAGATACCGCCTTGCGCCAAGCTTCTCGAACTCCGCGCGGCCAGCCTCGGCCTGTTCCGGCACATGGATGGCGATGACCAGCTCGTCGCCGTCACGCGCTGTCTGCCGCGCCCCGGTCAGAAAATCGGCCAGCGGCAGCCTGCGCCTGCCGCGCTGCGAGGCAAGCTCGATCTCGGCATCAAGTGTCATCAGGCAGGGAATGCTGTCGCCAGCCGGCGAGGCGGTACACAGATTGCCGCCGATGGTCCCGCTGACCTGGATCTGCACGCCGCCGATTTCGCGCGCCGCCGCGATCAGCCCGTCATAGGCCGGCGGCAGGCCGGCACGGATGATATCGGACCAGCTTGTTGCCGCGCCGATGCGCCGCCATCCCTCGGCAGCGGTGATCCCGCGAAGCTCGTCAAGTCCGGTGATGTCGAGGAGCGGCCCGTCAAGGGCGGGCGTCTGATGAAGCGGATATATGTCGGTGCAGCCGGCCATCACAAGAGGGCGCTCGGCAGCAAGCCATTCGAGGGCGTCTTCTAGCCGATGTGGTCGCAGATAGGACATGGGTCGACTTGGTTGATTTTACGGCATATTTCGTTTGTGTACTAATAGACTGTGCTATGCGGGTCTGGTAGTGTCAACTGTCAATGACCGCGCATCAGGCGCCGGCCGACTGCCATGTCGCCGCAGGCTGGGGACCCATTCATGGACTCATCCGATAGCTATGTACTCGAACGCCAGGTCGGCTTTGTCATGCGGCGGGCCGTGCAGCGGCATATCGCGATTTTCTCGTCCCTTATTCCTGAGATGACGCCGACCCAGTTCGCCGCGCTTGCCAAGCTTTGCGAGCTTGGCCAGACGTCGCAGAACGAGCTTGGCAGGCTGACATCTATGGATGTGGCGACGGTCAAGGGCGTTGTCGATCGGCTGCGCGCGCGCGATCTCGTCACCGCGGCACCGCTGGAAAGTGACAAGCGCCGGCTGATGCTTGCGCCCACAAGAAAGGGACGGGCGCTGTACCGGAAATATGCGCAGCAGGCTGCCGAGGTCACCCGGCAGACGCTGGCCCCGCTTGATGAGGAAGAGCAACGCCAGCTGATGCAGCTGCTGGAACGGCTGATCTGAAAGCGGCTCCCGCTATACGCCGACGAACCGGTGCAGCAGGTCGGGATTGTCGCGAAGCGCGGTTGCCTTTATCGGCTGATGGCTGCGGCCATTCTCAAGAAACACCACCCGGTCGGCGATTGACAGCACCGCATCGACCCGCTGTTCAACCAGAAGAATGGCAACGCCACGGTCGCGCATCGCGGTGACAGCCTGGCGAATCTGTTCGATCATTGATGGCTGCAGCCCCTCGGTCGGCTCGTCGAGAAGCAGGACCGACGGGTTGATGCACAGCGCGCGCCCGGTCGCCAGCATCTGCTGTTCACCGCCTGACAGCGTATCGGCGCGCTGGTTCAGGCGCTCGCGAAGGCGCGGAAACATCTCCAGCACCTGTTCGCGGAACGCATGGTCCTTGCGGTTGACCATCAGGCCGATTTCCAGATTTTCCGCTACTGTTAGCTCGGAAAAGAGGCGACGTCCCTGCGGGATATAGCCGATGCCGTGACGCGGCACCTCATTCGCCGGCAGGCGCGACACCTCGACCCCGTTGCATTCCACCCGCCCGCTGCTGGCGCGGATCAGCCCCATGATGGTCTTCAGGCAGGTGCTCTTTCCGGCGCCATTGCGCCCGAGCAGACAGACAATCTCGCCGGCCTCGACAGAAAAGGAGATCTCATGAAGCACCTGCGCGCCCTGATATCCCGAAGAAAGACCGGTCACCTTCAGCATCAGCCCGTCCCCAGATAGGCCGCCTGGACAGCGGCGTTGGCGCGAATCTCGTCCGGCGTGCCCTCGGCAAGCACCTGGCCGGAATTCAGCACGGTGATGGCGTCGGCGGTCTGCATGACGACATTGATGTTGTGCTCGATCAGCAGGATGGTCATCTCGCCCGCCAGACCGCGGATCAGCGCGATGAAGTCGGCGATCTCGCTGTCGGCAAGACCCTGTGTCGGCTCGTCGAGGATGAGGAGCCGCGGTTCCTGGCTCAGACCCATGGCGATTTCGAGAAGGCGCTGATGACCATAGCTGAGATCACCGGCAAGCTGGTCGGCGCGATCGGCGATGCCGACACGGTCCAGCGCCTCCATCACCCGCCGGCTTGTCTGCGCCTCGTCGCCGCCGGCCCGCCAGCGGACCGCCAGCGCTACATTCTCGGTCACCGGAAGGCGGCCATAGACCGAGGTGATCTGGAAGGTATAGGCCATGCCGGCGCGAATACGGCGATGCGCCGGTTCGGCGGTGATGTCACGGCCGTCGAAAAACACCCGACCGTTGCTTGCCGGAATGCGGCCGGACAGCATGCCGACAAAGGTCGTCTTGCCGGCCCCGTTCGGGCCGATAAGCGCCCGCACCTGGCCGGCCGGAAGATCGAAATCGACAGTCTCGACAGCCTTCAGGCCACCGAAATGCCGGCTGAGTTGGCGCGTCGACAGCAGGGTCATGGCAGCCACCTCATGGTGCGCCGCCGCAATTCGCCGACAAGCCCCTGCGGGGCGAACAGGGTCAGCGCCACAAGCACAAGACCGGCGATCAGCATATAGGCGGTTGTCAGCTCGCTCGACAGGTCGATCAGATAGAACATGAACAGGGTTCCGATGAAGGGGCCCAGAACGGTGCCGGCCCCGCCAAGAAGCACCCACAGAAGCGGGAAGATCGAATATTGCACCGAGGCGAAGGTGGCGCCGGCATAGCCGAACAGCAGCCCGTAGGCCGCGCCGGCCGCCGCCGACATCGTTCCTGACAGCAGGATCGCCGCAAGCTTGTGCCGCTGGATATCATAGCCAAGCATGCGGGTTCGCTCCTCATTCTCGCGGATGGCGACAAGAACCCGTCCAAAGCCGGTCTGCACGACGCGAAGCGTGGTGATGATGCAGGCCGCCATCAGCAGCAGCGCGGCGAAATAGCGGTTGGTCGGGTCCGACAGGTCGTATCCGGCGATGCGGCGCAGGTCCTGCTGGATCACGAACCCTTCGTCGCCGCGGGTCCATTCCCCGAAATACAGCACCGTCAGATAGCCGGCCTGCGCGAACATCAGCGTCACGATCATGAAGGCGACACCGGCGGTGCGAAGAAGCAGCATGCCGATCACAAGGGCCATGGCAAAGCCGGCGGCAAGCCCGGCCAGCAGCGCCGGTCCGGCGTTCCAGTCGAGATGCGCGATGCTGAGCGACAGGCCGTACATGCCGGCGGCGAAGAACAGCGCGTGCCCAAGGCTGAGAAGGCCGGTATAGCCGAACAGGATATTGTACCCCATGGCGTAGCAGGTCAGCACCATTACCCGCGCCAGACTGCCATGGTGATAGGCAGGCAGGATGAACTGCAGCACGAACAGCAGCGCGATGATGCCGAGATGCAGCACCCATGATTTCTGCAGATCGGTCATAGTGCGCGTTTCCCGAACAGCCCCTGAGGCCGGAAAATCAGCACGAAGGCAACCGCCAGCGTGGCGATGATCTTCGCCAGTGTCGGCGAGAAGAAGACCGAGATCATGCCGTCGCTGACGCCGATCAGCAGCGCCGCGACGACCGTGCCGGGAAGGCTGCCAAGACCGCCGATGATGACCACGATGAAGGACAGAAGAAGCGGGTCGTGCCCCATCAGATAATGGGCCTGCTGGATCGGCACGATCAGCACGCCGCCAAGCGCCGCCAGCCCGGCCCCGAGGCCAAAGACCGAGGCATAGACCCGCCCGACCGGAATGGCGAAGGCCTGCGCCGTCTCGCGGTCAAGCTGCGTCGCCCGCATCAGCAGGCCGTAGCGGGTCCGTGTCATCAAAAGCCAGATGGCGGTCAGCAGGATGACCGCGGCCGCGATGACGGCAAGCTTGTAGCTTGTCGTGCCAAGACCCCAGGGCCAGTACATGGACAGCCCCTCCGGCGTCCACTCGACGAACGGGATCGACAGGCGCTGGTTGAACGGTGCCTCGACCGGACGGGCATCCGGCCCGTATGTCATCAGGGTGATCTGCTGGATCACATAGAGAAGGCCGATGGTGGCGACAATGGTGCGCTCGGGGTCATAGCCGATCCGCTTCAGGACAAGCTGGTCGGCCAGCATGGCAAGCCCGGCTGTCAGGGGCGGGGCCAGAAGCAGGGCGGCCAGAAAGCCCAGCGCCGGATGCCCGCCGACCGCGCCGGCGATCCACCAGGCCAGCACCGCGCCGACCATGAAGAACTCGCCATGCGCGACATTCACCACGCGCATGACGCCGAAGACCAGCGACAGGCCAAGCGCCATAAGCGACAACACGGCGGCGGTGACAAGTCCTTCGAGGAGACCAAGGATAAGATAGGGCCCGAGTTCCATGTGATGCGGCCAGAGCCACTCCCCCAGAGCGAAGAAACCAGTTCAGAAAAACAGATCAATGAAGGACGTGGCCCGCGCCTGCGGGCCACGTCAGCATCCTAGAAGGACTGGGTCGTGTAATCGACTTCGTCAGGATAGTAGGTGTCCTCGATCGAGGTTGTGTGCGCCAGCACCAGCTTGCCGTTGGTCACCTTGGTGATGTACTGGTGGCCGAAAGTCTGGTGGGTCTTGCCGTTGAACTCCTTGGCGCCTTGCGGATGCGCGAAAGAATGTGGCATCGAACTCATCGATTCCACCGCCTCGATCAGCTTCGCCCGGTCGCCGGCCCCGGCATATCCGCTTGCCTCCATGCCGGCCTTGACGATGTGAAGCGTCTCCCAGCATCCGAACATATGCGCATAGGTCGCGACGTCCTTGGAATCCGACAGCGAGGCGCCGTTGGCATCCACACCCACGGCGGCGCGATATGCCTTGTCGTATTCTGACTGGTTGGCCTGCGCATAGCGCGGGTTGCCTTCCCAGAAATAGGTGCCCTCGAGGAACTCCAGACCCGGGCTGGCCAGATCGACCGCCTCGAGCGAGTCGATGAAGCCGAAGATTTCAGGCCGCGAATTGCCGAAGAACTCGCCCATTTCCTTGACGAAGGTCAGAACCGCAGGGCCCACCATGACGTGATAGAT
>MDSZ01127735.1_pt1 | contig 10281 bp, 10 predicted proteins | sample 811201 | NCBI WGS metagenome assembly MDSZ01 (sample SAMN05326647, study PRJNA326480) | marine metagenome | isolation source: seawater | place: Indian Ocean: North | collected 2010 | reverse complement strand
TGAATTGCTTTATCTAGTGTCTCCATATCAGACAATATAAGCTCTGTATTGATAGTTTCAATATCAGATATAGGATTAATTTTTCCCGCTACATGAACAATGTTATCGTCATTAAAGCATCTAACTACATGCATAATTGCATCTGTTTCTCTTATGTTAGCTAAAAATTTATTTCCTAATCCTTCTCCTTTTGAAGCACCAGCTACTAGGCCGGCAATATCCACAAGTTCTACAGTGGCTGGTTGGATTTTTTCAGGAGAAACTATATTTTTTAATTTTGTAATTCTGTGATCAGGTACTTCAACAATACCGACATTTGGTTCAATTGTACAAAAGGGATAGTTTTCCGCATCAATACCTGCCTTAGTGATAGCGTTGAATAATGTTGATTTGCCAACATTCGGAAGTCCAACAATTCCACATTTCATATATTATTATCCAAATTTTTAAGCTGAGTGTAGATTTAACATTGCTTTATCAAACTGACCACTTTTAAGTAATGAAAAAATTTTATAACTGTTCAATATTGCATCCTCTATAAGCTCACCTTCTTTTTTTAAAGGCGGCTTCAAAACATAATTACTAACTAAATTTTTATGGCCAGGGTGCCCAATTCCAATCCGAATTCTCCAAAAATTTTTACTTTTTATTGATTCAGATATGCTTTTAAGACCATTATGACCACCATCACTTCCCCCAAGTTTGAGTTTTATTCTTCCAGGCTCAATATCTAATTCATCATGAATGACAAGTATTTCTTCAGGGCGAATTTTATAGAAATTTGCTACAGCTGCTAATGATTTTCCACTTTCATTCATGAATGTTGATGGCTTAAGAAAAAAACAATTTCCATCGTCGGTGTATTTTGCGATATCTCCGCTAAATTTTTTACTATGTTTAAGACTGAGGCGATGATTCTTTACAATAAAGTCAACCCACCAAAAACCACAATTATGACGTGTGTTTAGATAATTTTCACCTGGATTACCTAAACCAGCAAATAACTTTATTTTACTCATCGACTAATAGAATAGCGCACTTAGCTTATAGTGCGCCAATAAAATTAATCTTTTTTGTCTGTTTTTTCGTCACCGCCCTCAGCAGCTTTTTCGTCACCGCCCTCAGCAGCCTCAGCCCCTTCACCTTCAGCAGCCTCTTCACCTTCAGCAGCCTCTTCACCTTCAGCAACAACAGGCGTTTCTTCTACCACTACTTTAGGTTTAGATATAGAGGTAATAATAGGATCATTCTCTTCAGTTAGTGCTGTTAATTCAACACCATCCGGAGCTTTTATATCCGATAAATGTATGGAATCTCCAATTGATAAATTGATCAAATCAACTTCAATATAAGTTGGTAAATCTTTTGGTAAACAGGCTATATCTACGTCAACCATAATATGTGAGACAACACCACCTTCAAGTTTTACTCCTGGTGCTACATCTTCATTTAAGAAGTGGAATGGAATTTTTACATTAAGCTTCTTATTCTCATCAATTCTTTGGAGATCAATATGTTGAATATTATTTCTTACGGGATGCATTTGATAATCTCTTAGTAAGACTGATTCTTTTTTACCATCAAGATTTAAAGTTAAAATAGATGCGTGAAATTCTTCATGCTTGAATTGCATAAATAATTCTTTTCCATCTAACTCAATACTTCTAGCTTCATCTTTTCCACCATAAAGAACTCCTGGGACTTTACCTTGGTGACGAAGACGGCGGCTCGCACCCGTACCTTTCGCCTGTCTTAATACTGCATTTATTTCAATTTTCATCATAAACTCCTAAAATAAAATAGACCCGCGACCAAGCCTATTTAAATAGTAAAATTTTTTTAGTCAATAAATAAAGAACTAACTGAATCCTCATGACTAATTCTTTTTATTGTTTCAGCTAAAATTTTAGCAACTGATAGTTGCCTGATTTTATTACAATTTTTAGCATTTTTTTCAAGCGTAATTGTATCAGTAATTACAATTTCATCAAGCTCTGATTTTTTAATAGACTCAATGGCTTTCCCTGAAAAAATGGGGTGTGTTGCATATGCAACTACTTTTTCAGCACCTTTCTTTTTAAGGGCTAATGAAGCCTCACAGAGTGTGTTGGCTGTATCAACGATGTCATCAACAATGATACATGTTCGACCACTTACATCACCGATAATGTTCATGACTTCTGAAACATTAGGTTTTGGTCGTCTTTTGTCGATTATTGCTAAATCACTACCCAGAATCTTTGCCATTGCTCGCGCCCTCACAACGCCACCCACATCTGGGGAAACAATTACTGCATTATGATAATTTTGTTTTTTTAAATCTTCTAATAAAACAGGTGTAGCGTATATATTATCAACAGGTATTTCAAAAAATCCTTGTATTTGATCTGAGTGAAGATCCATTGTAAGAAGCCTATCTACACCAACCCCTGTGAGCATATTTGCAACTACTTTGGCGGTGATAGCAACTCTAGCTGATCTAGGTCTTCTGTCTTGTCTTGAATAACCTAGGTAAGGTATTGCCGCCGTTATCCTTGCAGCCGATGACCTCCTGAGTGCATCAACCATAACCATTATTTCCATTAGATTATCATTTGTTGGAAAACTTGTTGATTGAAGAATAAAAACATCTTTACCGCGAACATTTTCAAGAAGTTCAAGCATGGTTTCGCCATCACTAAAGCTTCCAACTGTAGCTTCTCCTAGCTTTAGTTCTAGATTAGAGGCAACTTTTTTTGCAAGATCTTTATTTGCATTACCAGTAAAAACCATTAGATTATCGTTTTTCATAAATTACCCCCATGCTTATAAAAAATGGCTGGGGAGGAAGGATTCGAACCTTCGCATGCATGGATCAAAACCATGTGCCTTAACCAGCTTGGCGACTCCCCATTTAACTTAAACTTTGTAAAAAGGATGTTTTGACAATCCTTTTACAATAAAACTCTCTGTATCTATTGGTTTTTTTTCATTTAGAAATTTAATTTGATTAATATCTTTTATTTTTACAAAAACACTTGAGCCTGTCCCTGAAATTTTTGCAAACCCAAAATTGTTCATCCAATCCAATAATTCTTTCATCTTTACATATTTTTTTGTGATTGTTCGCTCTAGATCGTTGTTTAATTCTTCGAGTTTATCACTAAAATAGGTCGTTATTTTCATAGTAATTGGGTCTTTTGTCAATTCAAATGATTTAAAAACTGATTCAGTTGATATGGGAAAATTTGGATAACATATATAGTAAGTTGATTTAGGAATAGTAATTTTTTTTACAGTCTCACCAATCCCCTCAACCCATGCATTCTCACCAAATATAAAGAATGGTACATCGGCACCAAGCTTAAGCCCAATATCCATTAATTCCTTTTTGGATAACTTAAGGTCGCATAAAGTATTAATTCCCATCAGAATAGTTGCAGCATCAGAACTTCCACCTCCTAAGCCAGCCCCAATTGGAATATTTTTTTTCAAATAGATATCAACCCCTAATTGTTTATTATGAAGGATAAGCTTTGCTGCCTTAAGACCAAGATCATCATATTTGCTTATTTTATTGGACTCATTTATAAAATTGATTTGGGCATCTTCTCGAACTCTTATGAATATTTCGTCATATAAATCTATCAGCTGAAAAACGCTCTGCAAATCATGAAAACCATCTTCTCTTTTTCCAATAATCTTTAAAAATAAATTAATTTTGGCAGGTGCTTTAAATGCTCGATAACCTTGTTCTATAAGATCATTTTTTTTCAATCAATTTTCCAATCAAAAATAAAGATTTTTAGTGTAATCTCATTTTTATTTAATTCAATTTTTTTTGGAAAACTTATGCCATCCTTGATCTTAATACCTTCGTAATTAATTAACCAGTCCTTGTACGAAAGGGCGACATTGTTTTCACTTGTGAGTTGTGAAGGAGGTTTTTTAATCATTTCTTCGACTATAAAAACAGTTTCCTTATCACCAAAAATTTTTTTAATAAGACTTTCTACTTCCCTTTTATTATTTGACAGATTACTAATTTTTAAAGAATTATTGTATTTGTCTAAATATACCTTAGCCACGATAGCATTAAATGGATTCAGGATAGAGATATTGCTTTTATTGTCCCTTGATAACCAAAAAATTTTTCCTGAAAATCCTTTTTTTTCAACAAAAAGTGTAATTTTTGCTGATAAAGATAATTTATTGAAGTTATCATAATCTTGAGTTGAATACTCATCGTAAGATAAGATCTCAGATTCAGGTTTATCTATTGAAGCACAACCAACAAAAAAAAATGATAATAGGATACAAATAAATTTCATTATTCGCCCTTATAAAAAGTTTTAGCGATATTTCTTAATTGTATTCAATAATATCTTATTATCGGGATATTGTTTTAATGATTCATTCCAAATTCTATTAGCTTCACCAATTTTCTCTGCATGCCATAAAACTTCTCCAAGATGGGCGGAGATTTCAGGATCCTTTTTGATGTTATAGGCTTTTTTTAAAAAATCGAGCGCTGCATCAATATTGCCAAGTCTAAATTGAACCCATCCCATACTATCCATAATGTAATGATTTTTTGGCTCTAGGGATAGTGCAATTTCAATGTTTATCCTTGCTTCCTCAAGTTTTATATTTCTGTCTGCAAATGAATAGCCCAAAGCATTGTATGCCACTGCATAATCAGGTTTGATTTTGATTGCCTCCCTTAAAAGTTGCTCCATGAGGACTGTATTACCCATTCTTTCAGCTAACATAGCGTAGTCATATTTGAATTCAGCAGAATCTTTGAAGTTTTCCTCCTCTTTTTTCATGAGATCGAAGGCTTCTGTTTCTTTATTATCAGAATACAAAATTGATATTTTTGCTCTGAATAATTGTAATTTTGCTTCTTTTGTTAAATTCGTATATTGATCTAAGCTCTCAATCGCTTGATCATTACCTTCATATTTGGAAATTAATTCTGCTGTCAGAACCTTTGACTCAATAAAAAATTGACCTGTTTTAATTTTGTTTAACCAGGTAAGGGCTTGCGTATAATTACCCCTTGTATCCTCTATTCTTGCAAGGTATATATAAATTTGATCAGGTTGTGAATAACCCCTTTCTAAACTTTGAAGTAAAAACCTTTCAGCTAGTCCATAGTCCCCTAATTCAATAGCTAACAATGAAACAGTAAAGCTTATTTCTGCTGATGCGAGTGAGCTATTTACAATCTTGAGAAATTCATCCTTAGCTAACTCATATCTTTTTTGATTAGTTAATAATTTTGCGTATTCCAGCCTAACTTCACTGGCATCTGGGTAACTTTTTAAATAATCAGTATAAAATTTTGCTGCCTTCTCCTGGGATTCTAAACCAATTATATATCCCTCAAATAGAACTGCTGTCTGCCATTTTGGATCAATTTTTTTTATTTTCGATAGTTCTGAATCGGTTAATTTTTTATTATTAGCGAAGTAAGCTGCATGGGCCACAGCAAAACGAGCTTCTTTACTATTAGGGTAAGGCTCAGCTATATTGATGATAAATCTGAGCGCATTTTTTTTATTTTCTACTTTTGCAAGAATTGCATTAAGGTAGAGAAAGCCTTCACCCCTGTAAGCATCTTGCTCAAGCAATTTTTTAACAATTGGTTTGGCTCTGCTAAGATTACCGCTTGTGATGTAAAGCTCAGCTAATATTTGCTTAGCTTGAGTGGATTTGGGATCTAAACTACTCCAGACTTTAGCAGAGTCAAGGGCAACCCTTCCGTTTCTGGAATTTCCAGAAACTCTTGTGGCTCTTTCTGCAAGTGAAATATTATGCGTTTGCTTTGCTAAATCTAAATATAAATGCCCAGCTGAATTAAAATCCCCTCTTTGCGTAGCTATTTCGGCTAAAAGAAATTTGTAAACAAATTCAGCATTAGCTTGAGTGATTTTTGGGGGTAAGTTAGGATTAAAACTGCTTTGCTGATTTGCCACAACAAACTGAGTACAGAATAGCAGTAAACTAAATGACAAAATTTTTAATTTACACGCTTTGGCAACAATATTGTTGTTTTTCATAAGAAGATTTGTAATTTTAATTTAATTATTATAACTCGCTGAATGACTAAGATTTTAAAAGATAATTCATTAAATATTTAAACTTTTTTTACTTCTTTAAACTTTTTTTTTAATATACACTCCTATTACTTTAATTTTTTATGAATTTAAAAAACTCTTTTTCGTGAATGATGACTGAAAATACTATCGAAGCCTTTGGGCTTACAAAAAATTTTGGGAAAAACATTGCTGTTAATGAAGTTTCTTTTCAATTAAAGAAAGGAGAGGTTCTTGGCTTTTTAGGCCCAAATGGCGCTGGAAAGTCAACAACAATGAGAATGCTCACAGGAAATCTTGCACCGTCAAATGGTGATGTAAGAATCTGTGGCATTGATATTATTTCTGATCCAAAAAAAGCTAAAGCTTTGATTGGTTATTTACCGGAAATGAGACCACTTTATAAAGAACTAACTGTTAATGAATATTTAATAATAGCTGCTAGATTTCATAAAGTGCCATCCTCGAAAATAAAAAAAGCACTCGAGGAAGCTAAGCAAAGATGTGGTTTATCTCACATGAGTAATAGACTAATAGAAAATTTATCTAATGGTTATCAACAAAGGGTTGGAATAGCTCAAGCTATAATTCATAATCCCGAAATTGTCATTCTCGACGAACCTACAGTTGGTTTGGATCCAATTCAAATAAGAGAAATAAGAAAATTAATAAGAGAAATAGGTAAACAGCATAGTGTAATTATATCTACGCACATCCTTCCTGAAGTTGAGATGGTATGTGATCGAGTTCAAATTATTGATAATGGTAAGCTTGTTTTCCATGGATCAATTGATGACTTAAAGGAACAAAGAAAAGGTAATAAACTTCTAGTTGGCCTTACAAAAGCTCCACCAATTTCTAAGCTCAAAAAAATTAAAGGATTAGACAAGGTAGAGAAAGTTGAAAATGGAATGTACAGACTTCATTTCAAAGATAAATATTTACCAGCTGAGGAGATTGTAAATCTTTCGGTGAAGGAAGGTTGGGGGCTTTATCATATTAATATGGATATAACGAGTTTGGAAGAAACTTTTGTTAATTTAACGCAAACTAGTTGATAGAGATGAAATTATGATAATAAATGTTGCTAGAAAAGAATTAAAAAGTTTATTTGCTTCTCCGATGGGTTGGATAATATTGTCAATTTTAATGTTTGGGTTTGGGACACTTTATCTACAAGGGGTAAATAGTTACTTTGAAGTTATGTCTGGTGCAGTCAGACCGGCTGAAAGAGTTGGAGTCACAATTTTTGTGGGATCTAAAATTTACAGTACAGCACTTTTCCTTCTTTCGGTAACGACACCGATGCTTACAATGAGGCTGATAAGTGAGGAGAGAAAAAGTCAAACTATGCCTTTTTTGTTAAGTGCGCCAATATCACTATCTGAAATTGTTATCGGTAAGTTTTTGGGACTGGTAATTTTTCTAAGCATATTAGTTGTATATATATTTCTTATGCTTTTAACGCTAAATATATGGGCTGATATAGATTTTGGATATCTCATAGGTAACTCTTTTGGATTTATTTTATTAGTTGCTAGCTTTACCGCATTAGGAATATTTTTTTCGAGCTTAACTAATCAACCAATAATCGCGGCAATCACTACATTTATAGCCCTTGTTTCGATGGTTGGACTAGGAAGCTATTTTGCTAGTGACCCGAGTCATTGGTTTAATTATATTTCTATGACAAAGCATTACCAATCATTCACAAGAGGTGTATTTGATAGCTCAGACGTAGTTTATTATCTGCTGTTTATTATTACCTTTTTAACTTTAACTGTAAGAAGACTTGATTCAGATAGGTTAAGAGGGTGACTAAATTGAAAACAAATAAAAAATTAAGATTTCAATACTCTCTACAGAATAGTTTTTTTCTGATTTTGTTTTTATCTTTAGTATTTGTTGTTGGAGTGATTGCTAAGCAATTTGTATATGTCAAAGACATGACTCAAGCTAACAGAAGTGTTTTAACCAAGGGTAGTGTTGAGGTAGTTGAAAGCATGAAGGACCCAGTTCAACTCACTATATTTGCTTCCAACGATGAAGGCAGTGAAAATTTTAGAAAAAGTATTGTAGATTTTTTTGCAAAATATCAAAGAGCCAAGTCAGATATCAATATAAAGTTTATAAATCCAATTGAAGAGCCAAAGTTACTTCAAGAATTAGGAATTAGAAATGATGGTGAGGTAGTTGTTGAATATAACAAAAGAACTGAGCATATATCTCCACCATTCGCTGAACAAGAATTTACCAACCTACTTGTAAGGCTTTCTCGAACAAACCAAAAACCCATACTTTATTTAGATGGACATGGTGAAAAAAACTTAATTGGTAAAAAAACAAATGATCTCGGTGGTTTTGGGGATCAACTAAGAAATAAGGGACTAAAACTTTCTAATCCTGATTTGACTGCACTGAGTGAAGTACCGAAAGAAGGTTCTATGTTGATTGTGGCAAGTCCTCAAGTGAATATAGATAAAATCGAAGCAAAAAAAATACTTAATTATGTTGAACAAGGTGGTAACTTACTTTGGCTTCTTGATGATAACAATTTTAAGGGGCTTGATGAGCTTGCAAATTATTTAAGTTTAAGAGTTTCCGATCACTCTGTTGTTGACCCTCTGTCAGAAGAATATGGAGGCGATGAAAATATAACTTATTCAACTATATATGGTGACCACTCTATCACCAGAAATTTTATGTTAAGAACTATCTATTCTAATGCTCATGAGGTAAATGCCAAAGATTCATATGAAAATGGATGGGAAGTGAGTGAGTTAATTGAGGTTGCAACGGGTGGATGGCTTCCTCTAGAAAAAAAGAATAATGAAGATAAATATAATTTTGTAAAAGGAGATGATAAAGCAGGCCCTATTAATATTGGCATAGCTCTCAAAAGAAAATTCGGAGAAAAAGGGCAGAGGGTTGTTGTTATTGGGAACGCATCATTTTTATCTAACACTTTTATTACCTCAGGGGGTAACCTTGATCTCGGAATTAATATTATTAATTGGTTGGCTGGTGACGATCAACTAATTACCATTCAACCAATGCCACTAAAAGATATCAACGTCAAAATTCCAAATGATAGTAAATCGGTGTTTATTGCTTGGACAATATTTCACTCTTTTCAGTATTTCATCCCAATTGGCTTATTCATTTTAGGTTTTGTGGTTTGGTTCAGAAGAAGAAAAGCATAATATGGTGAATAAGTGGATTACTAATTTAATTTTATTAATTGTTCTCATTGCCTCTGGTATTTTTGCTTATCAATCCAGTAAGGAAGAGCCTGAAGTTGAAAAGGGTATAGAAGTTTCAGATTTAAAGCTATCTGATTTCAACGAAATTGAAATAAATTTTCCTTCTAAGGCTAAAGTCCATTTTAAAATTACTGATGATCATTGGAAGATTTTATCGCCAGTTAAAGGGAGAGCGAATGAGTTTTATATTTATCAATTACTATCTATCTTAGCGGCAAAGAGCTCAGAAAAACTCAGTAGTGTTGATTTAAAAAAATATGGTCTTGATCAGCCTAAACTTAAGGTAGTGTTTCTTAATAAAGAAAAAATGCTTAAAGAAGAATTTATCTTTGGTACCTACAATCCAATTTCAGAAAATCAGTATATTAAATATAAAGATGATGTATTTATTGTAAATGGGTTATTTTCAGAGACTGCTTCTTATGTTCCTGTCGAATTTATTGATAAACGACCAATTGCCGCTTACGAAACAATTGAGGGATTTAACTTTTCAAGGTTAGAACAATGGCAAAAAAATCAGTTAAAACTCATAAAGAAAGGTGGTAAATGGACTACGAAAGGTATTGATATTAAAACTACTCAAGATGATATTGTTGAGTGGTTGAGTGTATCTTGGGATGGCCTGCAAGCGCTATCATTAGAAAACTATAAGATGGACTCAAGATTAGGTTATAAAAGTTTTGACGTACTCATTAATGATAATAAAAAAATTACATTTTATAGGATTCAAGAATCACCCCAACTTCACCTATATCGCAAAGATGAGGGTCTTTTATACCGTTTTCCTGGTGATTTAGGATTTACAATGCTCAATCCACATGTTGAGGTAAAAGAAAAAGAGTAATGCCTGAATTACCCGAGGTTGAGGTAACAAGACTTGGTTTGCTACCATTATTAAATGGTCAAGTTTATGATGTAAAAATTAGAAATCACTCACT
>MDSZ01060475.1_pt1 | contig 10281 bp, 10 predicted proteins | sample 811201 | NCBI WGS metagenome assembly MDSZ01 (sample SAMN05326647, study PRJNA326480) | marine metagenome | isolation source: seawater | place: Indian Ocean: North | collected 2010 | reverse complement strand
TATTATGTTGCTGGGCATATAGATCAAACTTTTAAAGAAACTTTAGAAAAAAGAGCCAATTCAAAAAACATAAAATATTTAGGCCGGTTAGGAAAGAAAGAATTGTCTGAGTTTTTAAGTTCTTCGATGATAGGACTTTCTATCTACGATTACAAAAAAAACCTTGGGGACAAAATGGGATCATTTGCAACGAACAAACTTTTTGAGTACATGGAGGCTGGACTGCCTATAATTTGCACAGATTTTAATATGTGGAAAAATTTGATCGAAGAAACTAATTGCGGTGTCTGTGTTGAACCTAATAACAAAGAGGAACTTCGTAAGGCTATTTTATTTTTACTCTCAGATAAGAAAACAGCTTATGAAATGGGACAAAATGGCAGACTTGCTGTTGAGAAAAAATACAATTGGCTATCTCAAGAAAAAAAATACAATCATCTTTTTAATAAAATCTTAAATTCCTAACCTTTTTAATTTGTTAGAATTCACTTCTCGTTATGAAAGTTGAATTTATTGGTCTTGGTTATATTGGGCTGCCTTCTGCAGCTCTAGCGGCAGCATCGGGTTTTTCAGTATTGGGTGTTGATATTAATGAAAGCTATTTAAATAATATCTTGAATGGCAACATTGATGAAAAAGAACCAAATTTAAAAGCTATTGTTCAAGAGCAAATTCACAACAACAATCTAAAAATATCCTCTTCTCCAGATTATGCAGATATTTTTGTTATTGTTGTTCCTACTCCATTCAATGAAAAAAAAGAACCAAATTTAGAAATTATTTATAGCGCAATAGATTCTATAATTCCGTTTCTAAACGCAAACAACCTATTGATTTTAGAGTCTACTTGTCCAGTAGGAACAACTGAGGAGATTGCTTCTTATATTTTCAAAAAAAGGAAAGATCTTAAAGGGAAGCTCAGTATTTCTTATTGTCCTGAAAGAGTTTTACCGGGAAATATTTTAAGCGAGCTGAAAACTAATAATAGAATAGTAGGCGGAATCGATGAAAAGTCTTCGGAATTGGCGCATTCATATTATTCAAAGTTTGTTGATGGAGAAATAATAAAAACAAATGCAAAAACAGCTGAATTATGCAAACTATCAGAAAATTCTTATAGAGATATCCAGATATCTTTCGCAAATGAATTGTCAATTATCTCCGAAAAACTAGATATCGATGTTTGGGATTTAATTAAACTAACTAATAAGCATCCTCGAGTAAATATTCTTAACCCTGGAGTGGGTGTAGGAGGGCACTGTATTGCTGTAGATCCTTGGTTTTTAATATCTGCTTTTGAAAGTGAGTCAAAAGTTATAAAGGCAGCTAGAGAGCAAAATTTAAAAAAAACAGATTGGTGCATAAATAAGATAAACAATGAAATAAACCTCATCTCTAAAAGACTCAATAAAAATAAAATAGAAGTTGCCTTAATGGGTCTTTCATACAAACAAAATGTGAGTGATTGCAGGGAATCACCTGCAATGTATATTTCTGAGAAGATATCTCTAGAAAATGTAGCTAATATTCATTATGTAGAACCGAATCTGAGAGAGCTTGAAAATTATGAACTTTCGATTCCTGAGGATGCCTATAAAAAATCTGATCTGGTAGTTTGGTTAGTCCCTCATGATGAATTTAGAAAAATAAATAAGGACTTCAATAAATTTGAAATTGATTTTTGTGGAATTAGACAGTGAAGATTCTCTGTATTTTTGGAACTAGACCAGAGGCAATCAAGCTCGCTCCAGTCATTCAGGAGTTGAGAAAAAATAAAAAAAAATTCAGCCTGAAGATTTGTTCTACTGGTCAGCACAAAGAACTATTAAAACAGGCATTAGACAACTTTGACCTAAAAACTGACTATGATTTTGAAATAATGAAAACAAATCAGAGTTTAGAAAATTTAACTATAAAAGTTTTTAAAGAAGTTTCTAAGATTTTAGACACATACAATCCTGAGATTGTAATGGTTCATGGAGATACAACTACCTCATTTGCTGCATCTCTTGCAGCATTTTACAAAAAAATAAAAATAGCTCATGTTGAAGCAGGTTTGAGAAGCTTTGTCTTAGATAATCCTTGGCCTGAGGAATTCAACAGAAAAGCAATATCGGATATGACTACTTACCATTTTGCTCCTACGAATCTTTCAAAAAAAAATTTATTATCAGAAGGAGTTTTAAAGAAAAATATTATAGTCACCGGCAATACAGTTATTGATTCTCTATTTTTGGCATTAAAAAAAATAGAAAGTTCAAAAAAAATAAAAGATTCAATTCAGAAAGAATTTTCTTTAGTTGGCTTGAATGATCAAAATCTAAATGCTTGGATGCAAAACAAGAGAAAACTTGTTTTGATAACAGGTCATAGAAGAGAAAGTTTTGGTGAAGGATTCAAAAACATTTGTTCAGCATTAAAAAGTTTAAGCAAGTCAAACCCTCATGTTGATTTTGTTTACCCTGTTCACCTTAATCCCAATGTAAGAGATAGTATAAAATTATTTTTTGGAAAAGCTTGTTTTAGCAAAACAAAGAGAAGACCAAAAAACTTATTTTTCATTGATCCCTTAGGATACTTTCCTTTCATAAAATTAATGCAATTAAGTTCTATTGTTTTAACTGATAGTGGTGGGATTCAAGAAGAAGCCCCTAGTCTAAAAAAGCCGGTACTTTTAATGCGAAAAACAACGGAGCGACCTGAAGCCTTAGAGGCCGGAACAGTAAAAAAAGTTGGAACAAATACTAAAATAATAATTTCGGAAGTTCAAAACTTACTTGATAATGAACTTGCTTACAAAGAAATGATTTCTAGAAAAAATCCTTATGGAGATGGAAAAGCAAGTGAAAGAATTTTTAATTTCTTAAAAAAACTCAATCGTTAAAATGAGAATTCTTTTTATCGTTCAAATTTTTGAATCTCTAAATGATACCGGTTCAGATCGGCATTATTTTTTTGCAAAAAAATTAGTTGAAAAAGGATACAAAGTGAACGTTGTAACTGCAAACGTAGATTATAAAAAAGCAGCAAAACGTTTTAATAGTAAATTTTATTTTAGAAAAAAAATTGATGGAATTGATGTGACTTACGTTCCAGTTTTTACCAACTTCAGAGGCAGTTTCTTAAAAAGGATGATTTTCTTTTTAAGTTTTTTTATCTCCTCTCTTATAGAGATAATTAGAGTTAAAGACATTGACATAATTTACGCAGTATCAACTCCATTAAGCAATGGTTTTTTAGGAGCTATTTTTAGTTTTCTAAAAAGAGCGCCCTTATTTTTTGAAGTTACAGATGTTTGGCCAGATGCTGCTATTCACACTGGAGTGATAAAAAATAAATTCATAATAAATTTATCAAAATTAATAGAAAAAATAACTTACAAAAAAGCTAAAAAAATAATTTGTCTCTCTGAAGGTATCAAAAATAATATCTCAAAAAAAGGCATTTCAAACAGCAGGTTATCTTTAATTACTAATGGTATTGATGTATCTATTTTTCCAAAGTTTTTAGAAAGCGATATAGGGCTGTTTAAAAAAAAATATGACCTAGGTAAAGAGTTTTTAGCCTTATATTTAGGAGCTCATGGTATTTATAATTCTTTGATGACAATTATGCTAGCAGCAAAAGAGATTTCTCATATTAAGGATATTAAATTTGTAATTATTGGAGATGGAGATGAAAAAATTAAACTTCAGGAATTTGCTAAAAAGAATAAACTAAAAAATGTAAAATTTTTAGGACCATTAGAAAGAACAGAGGCTATAAAAATTTTATCTACTGCAAATATTTTTATGCTACCAAATAGAAAAGGAGATTTTTTTCGAGGTAACCTCCCAAATAAACTGTTTGATTACTTGGCTTCTTCCAAACCTATATTGGTGTCAGGATTTGGAGAGTCGTCCGACTTAGTTTTAAGAGCAAATGCTGGAAAGGTAGTAGAAGCAGAAGATCATAAAGATTTTTCTAGGAAAATAATTAATTTTTTTAAAGATTCTGAAAAATCTAGGGAACAAATGGGTAATAATGGTAAGAAATTCGTTGAAGAAAATTATAATAGAGACTTACATATTGAAATCCTAGATAATTTATTCAAAGAAAACCTTAAAGAAAATTTATACCTAAAGTGAAATTTTTCAAACACCCTTTATCCGAAGTCAAATCATCCCAAATTGGAGATGATACAAATATATGGCAATATTGTGTGATTTTAGATGAAGCAAAAATTGGTAAAAACTGTAACATTTGTTCACATGTCTTTATAGAAAACAAAGTAACTATTGGTAACAATGTAACTGTGAAATCAGGAGTTCAAATATGGGACGGGATTTCAATTGAAGATAATGTATTTATTGGACCAAATGTATCTTTTACTAATGACGCTTTTCCTAGGAGCAAGGTTTTTTTGGATGAATATCCCAAAACAATCATTAAACAAGGATCATCCATAGGAGCAGGTGCAATAATTCTTCCAGGTATTACAGTTGGAGAAAATGCCATGATAGGTGCTGGTTCTGTAGTAACAAAAAACGTCGGTAATGGATTAATTGTAGTTGGAAATCCTGCAAGGAAAGTTGGAACAACAGATGACTATTAAAGATTGCAGGATAATAGATTTGCCTAGATTTTCTGACGAAAGAGGAACCTTAACTGTCATTGAAAATGATAAAGAAATTCCTTTTGAGATTAGACGTATTTATTATCTTCATAATAATTCAACTGATATGGCAAGAGGTAAGCACGCACATAAAAAACTCAATCAATTCATCATTGCCATGAATGGAAGTTTTGATATAACTATAGATGATGGAAATGAAACAGAAACCTATAATTTGAGAGATTGTAATCAAGGATTATTCATCTGCCCTATGATTTGGAGAGACATAAGGAATTTTACAAAGGATGCAATTTGTGTTGTTTTGGCTTCTGAATTCTTTGATGAAGATGATTATCTTAGAAACTATGGTGCTTTTTTAAAAGCTGTTAATAATTCATGAAAGTTCCTTTTTTAGATTTAAAAAAATCTTATGCTGAGTCTGAGGCCCATCTTGAAAAAAAAGTTTTACACTCTTTAAAGTCAGGTCGTTATATTGGAGGGCAAGAGGTAGAAGATTTTGAAAACAATTACTCAAAAGCATGTAATGCTAAGTATTGTATTACTACAGGAAATGGACTGGATGCTCTTTTTCTTGGATTGAAATCTTTAGAGATAGGGCCTGGAGATGAAGTCATAGTTCCTGCACATACATTTATTGCGTCTTGGATAGCAATTCATAGAACCGGAGCAAAAATTGTACCTGTAGATGTTGATAATACTTCTTTCAATATAGATGTAGATTTAATTTTGAAAAAGTTAACAAAAAAGACTAAAGCTATTATGCCTGTTCATATGTACGGACAGCCCTGTGACATGGAAGGTATATTAAAACTAGCAAAAAAATATAATTTAAAAGTTATAGAAGATGCCGCTCAGGCACATGGAGCTTCATACAAAAATAGACCAATAGGAGGGATTGGAGATTTGACTGCATGGAGTTTTTACCCTGCAAAAAATTTGGGTGCATTTGGAGACGGAGGCGCAATAACAACCAACTCTTTTAAAGTTTATAGAAAAGTCAAATCCCTCCGTTCTTATGGATCTGTAAAAAAATATGAAAATGAGATAGTTGGATACAACTCAAGAATGGATCCAGTTCAAGCTACAGTTCTTAATATCAAATTAGAAAACTTAGAACTTTCTAATAAAAAAAGAAAAAGTCTTGCTGAAATTTATTTAAACGAACTCGATAATAAAAAAATATTGCTTCCTGAGATCAATAATTGGTCTCAGCATGCTTGGCACTTATTTTGCGTAAGACATAATAAAAGAAATTCTATTCAAAAAACTCTGAAAGAAAAAAATATTGAAACTATAGTGCATTATCCCATTCCACCTCATCTTCAGAAAGCATTTAAAGATTTAAAATTTAAAAAAAACTCATTTCCCAATACAGAAAACATATCTAAAAATGTATTCAGCTTACCTTTGAATCCAATTCTAACTAAGGATCAAGTTCATTATGTTGTTAAGAGTTTGAATTCTTCTCTATAATTGTTTCTTGGTTTAAGAATCTCTGTTTTTAACTTTTAACTATATTTAATAAAAACAATTTAATGATAAAAATTTTTGAAAGTGATTTTGATAATAAAGAATTAAATGCTGCTAAAGCAGTAATAAAGTCTGGATGGCTTACAAATGGTGAAGTAACCAAAAACTTTGAAAAAAAAATTGAATCTATTTTTTTAAAAAAAAGGGCAAACGTTACCGCGGTGAGCTCTTGCACTGCAGCTCTGCATTTGGCATTAATTGACTCAAAAATTGGAAGGGGAGATGAAGTAATTGTTCCAGCATTGACCTTTGTTTCAGACTTTAATGTGGTAAAAGCCGTAGGCGCAAAACCAATTCTTTGTGACGTTTCATCTTTTAAAGAATGGTCACCAAGTCTAAAAGATATTAAAAAAGTAGTTACAAAAAAAACAAAGGCTTGTATTTTAGTTCACTTTGCAGGAATCCCTTGCAAAGACATTTTCAAGATTAAAAAGTTCTGTGAAACAAAAAAAATCATTTTAATTGAAGATGTAGCTCATGCTCCAGGTGCTTCTATTTCTGGAGAACCTTGCGGAAGTATTGGAGATTATGGAACTTTCTCTTTTTATAGTAATAAAAATTTTTCAACAGGAGAAGGTGGCGCAATAAGTTCAAAAAAAAATTCCGAAGTTTTGAAAAGGATAAGGTCACACGGCATGACCTCATCTACTCTTGATAGAGAAAAGGGAAGGGTTTTTTCTTATGACGTATCAGAAATTGGACTAAATTACAGAATTGATGAAATCAGAGCAGCTTTGGGAATTGAACAAATAAATAAGTTTAAAATTAAAAATAAAAAGAGAAGGGATATTCTACTAGCCTATCTAGATGATTTGCCAGATAAGATAATTACCCCTCATAAGTATGCCGTGGAAAGTAAAATTATAAATTCTGTAGACCACATTATGCCAATTTTGCTTCCATCGGAATCTAATAAAGAAAAGGTTATAAATTCTTTAAAAAAGCAAAATATTCAAACAACTATGCATTACCCTGCTCCATGGAGATTTTCTGCTTATAAAAAGGAATTTTTAAAGTCCATGAATCCAGTAACGGATGAAATTACAGCCAGAGAAATAACTCTCCCACTTCATACTTTGATGACTCAAAAAGACGCTAGAAAAGTTTGTTTTGAACTGAAAAAGGTAATTTGATGATTAGTTCTCTGAATATAGAGGAACTCAAGGTTAAAGGGTTTACATACTTAAACCAAATAGATGAATCTACTCTAAAAGAAATCTCGAGAATAATATCTCTTTCTTACAATGAAAGTACTTATCAAGGAGACTTCAAGTCAGGTGAAAAAATTGCAAATATGCTGAATCTTTCTATAGATAATTTAGAAAAAATTCACGAAGCTGTTTTTAGTGAAAAAGTTAGGGATAAAAATTTTTATTCTGTTTTAAGGGTTGTGAAAGATGGTCAATCATCTGAAGCCTTAAGGATGCATTTTGACTCTCATAGATTCACGATTGTACTCCCAATTGAAATACCCGACGGTAATGATAAATTTTCTGGAGAACTTATTACTTTTCCAAAACTAAGATTGGAGCCAAAAAATGTCATTATGAATATACTCGGAAAGGCATATACAAAAATTTTTTCAATTAAGTTCTTTTTTAATATTTTATGCAAAGTTAAAAAGCATGAAATTTCTGATTTTAAAGATCATAAGCCTATTTTATTTCTTGGAAGAGAAACGCTTCATGGAAACTTTCTTTTAAAAATGAAACCCTTCCAAACAAGAATAACTTTACTCCTACATTATTTTGATCCAGATGGTAAAAGAGGCATTGGAGAAGCAATGAGGAAAATCAGAAAAAAATTAACGAGATAATTTCTCATGATTAGAGTTTTTGATATATTTTTCTCTGCAATTGCTTTATTGATTTTATCTCCAATATTTTTACTAATAATTCCTATACTTAAACTCACTGGAGAGGGTGAAGTTTTTTACAGCCAAGAAAGGATTGGTAAAAACCTAAAAACATTCAACATTATTAAATTTGCGACAATGAAAAAAGATAGTCCAAATATGGCTGGTGGCACTATAACAGTAGAAAATGATCCAAGAATTCTTCCATTAGGTCACTTTTTAAGAACTTATAAAATAAATGAGTTGCCTCAAATTTTTAACATCTTTTTAGGAGAGATGTCTTTTATCGGTCCAAGACCATGTACACCTGAGACCCTGACTTTTTATGAGCAAAAATCAAAAGAAATTATTTTTTCTAAAAGTCCTGGACTTTCCGGCATAGGTTCTATCATTTTTAGAAACGAAGAAGAATTACTTTTTGGAGAAGATGATCGAGAGGCTTTTTATTCAAAACACATAGCTCCATATAAACAAAAACTTGAAGAGTGGTTTGCAGAAAATGCATCTTTAAAAATGTATTTTTTGTTAATTTTCCTTACCATTTATGTAGTTTTAAACAAAAAGACAAAAATCCAATATAAAATATTTAAAACTCTTCCAAAGCCCTCCAATTTTCTTGAAGAAAAACTATGATAAATGATGAAAGTTTAAAGTTTCACCACATTGGCATACTTACCAATGAAATTGAACAAAGTAAAAAAAATTTTAAATCTTTTGGTTTTAAGTTTAATAAAGATGTGTTTGACCCTTTACAAAAAGTAGATTTATCTTTTGGAGTAAATTCTGACAATCTTCTAATAGAGCTTGTAAGCCCTAGAAAAGATTCAAAGATATTAAATTTGTTAAAAAAAAATGGAGTTGGACCTTATCATATATGTTTTGAGGTATCTTCAATAAAAAACCTAGAACCTATATTAAAAAAAGAGGGATATTTATGTACTTTAAAGCCAACTAAAGCAATTGCTTTCGATAATAAGTTGATTTCATTCTTTTTTAATAAAAACCTAGGTTTAATTGAATTGTTGGAAAGGTAACATAAAAATGATTTTTGTCTTTAGAAATAGTACTTTGGAAAATCTTTTTCCTAAAGAAAAATATGTCCTCGGAGAATATGAATCTCCCCTAGCAAATGAAACATATGAAAACTATCTTTGGATGAATTTTCTTCCTCCTTTGCCTTCAAAACAAGCCTTACTCCTAGAAATATCAAAGCTTAAAAGAAATTTAGATATATCTATAGTAACGGCAAAAGAAAAAAAAATATCAATCTTGGGACTTTTTTTACCTGAAATTTATTTGTCTCTTAATGAAAAAGACGAAGTTGAAAAAGAAATTTATAATTTCAATCAACATGTCATTCAATTGTCAAAAGATAATTTTAATGTTTCCTTCATAAATCCAGATACTTTTAAAAAAATACTTGGTAATAATTATTTTTCTTCGAAATACTTTTTTTCAATAGGAGCTGTCATTTCTCCTAGTGTTATGAATAACTTTTCTTTATGGTTAGACCATTTTGAAAGAAATTCTTTCTCAACCAGAAAAAAACTTTTGATTATTGATTTAGATAATACTTTATGGGGCGGCATACTTGGCGAAGATGGGCCAGAAGGCATAAAGACAGATAGCTCTTCATATCCAGGAAATGTTTTCAGTTATATGCAACATAAACTTAAGGATTTATCATCTAATGGAGTTTTACTTGCAATCTCAAGTAAAAATAATTATTCAGATATCGAAGAGGTGTTTAAAAAAAATAAATTTCTAAATATTTCTCTTAACGATTTCACTGCTGTTAAAGCGAATTGGAAAGAGAAAAGTGAAAACATTAAAGAAATAATTTCAGAAGTAAATTTAAGTGAAGATGCGTGCGTTTTTTTAGATGATAATCCTCTTGAGAGAGACTTAGTTAAAAATAGCTTACCAAATATATCTGTACCGGATTTTCCAGAAAAAATTTATGAAATTCCAAGCTTTCTTGAGAAAACTTTTCACTATTTTTTTTCTTCAGAAAAAATTCTTGATGAAGATCTTTTAAAGAAAACGCAATATGAAATAAGAGATAAAGCTGAAAAAGCTAAAATAGAATTTTCATCAAAAGAAGAATTTCTAAAAAGTCTTGAGCTTGAAGGAAAAATTCTTTCCTCAATTGATTCAATCATTCCCAGGTTATCTCAAATGACTCAGAAAACAAATCAATTTAATTTCACTACAAAAAGATTCAGTGAAGAAGATATTTCAAAACTCATTTCTTCAGGAGAAATTATTTATCCTTTACAAG
>MDSZ01014567.1_pt1 | contig 10281 bp, 7 predicted proteins | sample 811201 | NCBI WGS metagenome assembly MDSZ01 (sample SAMN05326647, study PRJNA326480) | marine metagenome | isolation source: seawater | place: Indian Ocean: North | collected 2010 | reverse complement strand
TCCAAGTTCAACAGCCTGAAATCACGCAGTCTGAGGGGCCTACATTGACTCCTGATTCAGAATAGACATTATCAGTCGGTAGCCTATCGAAGGACGCACTGAAAGCCCTTTGAAATTGTAAATCCGTTTCAATGGGTATTTGGATAAGCCCTTCCGAACTATAGAAAATCGATTATTTCTTTGAGTTGAGGAGTGCTTTTTCTACTGAATGTACTGCACTGCCAACTGCCCCAAACCAGCACATGTATGCCGAACCCTGCCAAAACATAGCCATCGCCATACTAGGATCTTCGGCATCAATTGTCCAGTATGAAAGCATCCAAAAAAGAAGCCCTACTATCACTAAAGCAAACGTTACCCATTCAGCAGGAGTTGGGGTGTAAATCCCCCACTCTTCCTCGCTTTTTCCTGTGTTGATATTGACTGGCATATGGCCTTGAGCAGGTAATGCTTGGACCTGAACTGGCTGTTGTGCTACTGGTTGTTGTGCTACTGGTTGTTGTGCTACTGGTTGACCAGGCATTGGTTGCATGAGAATCCGTTAATTAAAGCGGTTTATCACTTTTCACCGAGAATCGATTCAAAGGGGGCCCTTTGAAACAGAGACGTTTCAATGGGTACCGACTGATAATGTCTATTCTGAATCAGGAGTCAATGTAGGCCCCTCAGACTGCGTGATTTCAGGCTGTTGAACTTGGACCTGACCTATTGTAGGAATCGCTTGGCCAGGAACTTGAACCACCATGGCCCCAGTTCCATCCACCATATGCATCGAACCGTCAAGTTGCACCTGATCCTTCTTTGTGAAGGCAAGAATTGCTCCGATTATCAGAAACAAAATGCCGCAACCTAGGCTGCCACAACCAACTAAGAATCCGATTCCAGCACCCAACGCTCCTTCTCCTAATTGTCGCAACACTTCGTCATCATAAGTCACCCAAACACTCTGATTTGCTTCAAATGCAAAAGTTCCTGCAGTACAACCATAACAGGCACGACCAATTTTGACAAGACCCTTGTCGCTTCTTGAAATCTCTTTGTTAAGTGATACAGCATCACAATTACTTGTGTTTCCGTATTGTTCATAATTTCCTTCAAAATAGAATTCGCCATCCAACTCTTCGGCACCTTCTGCCCAAGTTTCAATGATTTCTGGATTGGCAGTTACTGTTACATTAGTGTTGTCGCATACATCCCAAAGGCCATTTTGATCTAGGTCTTCATAGACGCCTTTTACCCAAAAGGTCACGCCCAAATCTCCGTCGCCTTCTATATCTTCAATTGTGATATTTCCATTTTCCTTGCCTTCTATGGCAAAATCATTCCAGTCCTCTTCCAAATCACCTATCTGAGCGATTCCAAAGACAAACGCGATAATTCCGGCCAATGAAGCCATTCCTCCGATTATCAATACAATAACATGCGGACGCATGTATTGATGACAAAGACATTGGTTGATATTCCTTTGTTATCATTCGTACAGGATGGACGGCTTAAGTGGAAATGCTGCAGCAGCCTTTCCACCTACATCTTCACCGGATCCTGCTTGCCAACAATCTACTGTCTGTAGTTCCAATTCTTTGGCGATGAAATCTTTGGCAGCATTGATTACTGAGGTTTCGTCGATTTCATTCAATAGAAGCCCTTTGTGGATGGGGGACCATTTGAAGACCATGGGCAGCATTCTCTTTCGCCATGTTGTAATTACTTCACCACGCATATCTCCTTGCGCGTAGGGCTTTGTCTCGAGGACTTTTTGGAATCGCTTGATATCCCCGCCATCTTGCTGATATCTGATTCCAGAGATTGCGAGGTCATTCTTCCAATCATGAGCAGTCTGCAGTACGAGTCGAGAAGGTGGTGTCTCAAGATGTCTCATCGCGAGATGTTTTCTTTCTCTAGCATCATCAAGAACCATCCTGAGGAAAGTTTCCCCATCTAATGCACGTTGACCGGATTCGTCAACTTCTCCCAATTCCTCTACAATATGACTTGAAATCAAGTTCTGATTACCTAGTTGCTCCCACCAATATTCTGCCAAATGGGGTGTAGCAAGTTGCAACATTTCTGCCCACCTTTCTAGTAGCCAGCGGCCAAGATTAGGGTTGTTTCCTCCTCGTCGAAGATACCAATTCAAGTCCTTGATCAAGTCGAAGTGAGAAATTTCTACGGCTCTACGAAGGTCGTAATTATCCATCGCTTGCTTCCATTCTTGGCGACGTTGTACTACACGTGCTTTCATCCATTCATCCATCGTTGACTCCACGCCGTCCCAACTAAGAATCGTAGCCGGAATGTCAAACAATTGACTGACTTGGCGGTGATTGGCTTCAACTGCTGTATCTGACCAATCCATGCCAGCGGTTGGCTGTGCAGCAAAGAGGATGAACAAGCGCACTGTATCAGCGCCGAACTTCTCAATCATCTCTTCAGGGCTTACGGTATTACCTAGACTCTTGCTCATCTTGGCACTGCGCTCGCTCAATTCACCTCCACAATGAGGGCAAGATGAACCTCTATGCTCGACCTTCAAGGTTACAGCACATGAGTCACACCATGGGGCCGGAGCGTTGACCATCCCTTGACAAAGCAAAGTTTGGAATGGCTCATCTACTGAAATAACTCCAATATCTCTGAGCGCTTTGGTCCAGAATCTAGCATAGATTAGATGCATCTGAGCATGTTCAATACCACCACAATAGAAATCGACATTCATCCAATAATCCGCTTTATCCTTGGAGAAGCATTCGGAGTCATTCTTTGCATCGGTATATCGCATGAAGTACCAGGATGAATCGACGAAGGTATCCATCGTATCCGTCTCTCTTCTAGCGTTAGACCCACAAGATGGGCAGTCAACATTGCAGAATGATTCTGATGTTGCCAAGGGATTGCCGTGACCGCTGAATGAAACGTCGTCAGGCAGTTTGACCGGCAAATCTGATTCTGGAACTGGAACTGGCCCGCAGGTATCACAGTGAATGATTGGGATTGGAGTGCCCCAGTACCTCTGCCTTGAGATTAGCCAAGGACGCAGTTTCCATTGCACGGTGCCCTTACCCTTATCTTCAGATTCTAAAGCATCGATTATTGCCCTCTTTGCATCATCCCCATGTAGGCCATCAAAGCCATCTCGACCTGAATTGACCATCCAACCAAGTCCTGTGAATGCAGCCTCAAGTTCCTCCTCAGGGTCTTCTTCTTCACTTGCCAAGAGCACTTTTTGGATTGGAATCCCATATCGGCTTGCGAATTGAAAATCCCTCTCATCATGGGCAGGAACCGCCATGACTGCACCGGTTCCATAAGATGCAATAACGAAATTTCCAGCCCATATCGGCACTTTCTCTCCAGTTAATGGGTGTAAAGCATACCTTCCAAGGAATACTCCCTTCTTTTCCTTCAACACCTTCTCTCGATCGAAGTCACTCATTCTAGTGACCTCGTCATGAAGTTCCCTCCAAGCAGATTCGTGTTCACTGCCTGCGACCAAGGACTCGCAAAGTGGATGTTCTGGTGCTAGAGTTACGAATGTTGCACCAAACAGAGTATCCGGGCGAGTGGTAAAAACGCGGATTTCTTCATCGGGCATCCCTTCAACGCCAAAGACAATTTCCGCACCTTCGGAACGACCAATCCAATCTTGCTGTAGAAGTCTGACATTCTCGGGAAAATCAATCTGTTCAAGGCCGGACAACAACTGGTCAGCGTAATCTGTTATTCTCAGAAACCACTGCGACATATCCTTCTGAATCACTTCAGAACCACAACGCCAGCAACGACCATTCTTGACTTGTTCATTGGCAAGAACGGTGGTGCAATCCTCGCACCAATTCACCGGAGCGTGCTCTCGATATGCCAACCCCTTTTCGAGAAATTTTAGGAAAGCCCATTGATTCCATCGGTAGTACCCTTCATCGTGACTTTTTACTTGACGGTCCCAATCGTAGGAGAAACCCATTCGCTTGATCTGTGCGGTAATACTGGCCATATTTCGCTCGGTGATTTCTCGAGGATGGCCTCCTTCAGCAATCGCCGCATTTTCTGCGGGCATACCGAATGAATCGAAACCGATTGGGTAGATCACATTGAATCCCATCGCTCTCTTGTAGCGAGCTACCGCATCTCCGATACTGTAATTCCTGACATGTCCCATGTGCATCTTACCGCTTGGGTAAGGGTACATTTCTAGGCAGTAGAATTTCTTGGCCCCTGGCGAGGCTTCACTCTTGAAAACCTCTTTCTCTTCCCAAAGAGATTGCCATACTGGCTCTGATTCCTGTGGTTTGTAAGCCATTATGGGTGCGCGACATTGGGTCTTGATTTGAATACTACTCTGAAGATATGAATGTTCAGAGGTCATTCGATTCTAGCAGGAACAAAGCCTCTCTTGTCAACTTGTAACGGTTGCGCATTCCAAACTTCTTCCTCTCGACTAGCCCGAACTTCTGCAGAGTCCTCAGATGATGGCTAACCAATTGCTGGCTCTTTTCAAGACGGATTGCCAAGTCAGACTGAGTTGGATAAGTGCCCAACTGTCCATCATCATCAAGCAATTTCAGAATCTTGCCTTGCAGGCTGTTTGGATCTGGAGAGAGAGGTGGAATAGGCAACTCATCATCAGGGGTGGCTATGGAAATGTTAGATGGATAGAACCGCATCAAACGGCCGTCTGGGCGCCTCCAGATTCTTTCCTCATCCTCCAAGACCTTGATGTGATGAGTTAACTGGCCATTACTCATTTGTAGGGCTCCTAACAATGCTCTGAAGTGACAACCTGGATTAGCGGTCAAGTATCCCATCAAGCGCCCACGTTGGAACTTACCATCATTGGTCTCATGTGTGCGTCCAATCAGTCCTAGAAGGCCCAAACTCAAACCAGTCAATGGTAGACGTATTCCTTCGTGCGTTGTGATGAATGCTATCAGTACAGCAATCATACTGACTGCTGCGACTCCAGTCAAGACATCTGCACCATATTCCTCGATAATTCCCGCTGATTCCTCAACCAGAATCGGCTCTACGCTAGCCTCCTCGCTTTGGACTACATACTCATCCTCGATGGATAGGAGAATGAACGAACTTGCATACTGCATACAACTTGGATGGCTTTCCTCAAGAATAACTAGGCTGTAATTACCGGCAAGTTCAGCACTAGGAGTCCATTGTACTCCCATAGCACTTGAATCAGCCAGTACGCTCTCTCTTCCTGCCATGTCGGTGAATAACCAACAACCACCCATGTCGGTGGTTACATACTGCCAATATCCATGCACAATAACTCCAGAATCCTGTTCGCTAACCTCTTCTAGCACATCATTTGATCCTTCATCTTCATCGTTCTGTTCTTCCACCAATGGCCACTCAAATATCAACTGGCTGGAACTCGATGGCCATGAATTAGTACTGACTTCCAAACGATAAGTCCCTTCAGAAAGTGGTTCCATATTCTGGTTAACCATCATCATCGACAAATCATCGTAAACCAAACTCTGTGTATCTAACAGCCTTTGTCGCATACCCATTTCATCTCCACAGGATTGAGCGAATTGCATTACTGGCCAACCTGTTTCCTGATCGTAAAGGTTGGTAGTCAAGCGACAAGGCTGAGCCCAGCGCAACTCCCCGTTCTCAATACCTGAAAGAGTAGCGGAGAAATTCAATTCACCCTGTTCCGTCTCTTCCAATTCACCAATACTCAGAACAATCGCTCCTTCGTCTTGACAATCAACTGCGGCCCCATCGCTCATGAAAGTGAACGAAGAATAACCACGCACGTCAAATTCTGGTACATCGACAACCATTCGATAGGTTCCGGATTCAAGTTCGCAACCTTGTCGGTCGTAAAAGTACCAATCCGCATGATTGATGACCAAGGAATCTCCTGCGACTATCAAATGGTCAACATCTATCTCAGGGCAATCTCTGAGGTCTCGGGTGTCATAAACCACTTGAGCATCTTGATTTAGAATATGAATCTCAGCTCTGCAGGTCGAAGAAAATGACAATTCAGCATCTTCAACACCATCGTTATTTATGGTAGCAGAAAGGGTCAATGTATCTCCAGAACTGTACTCATCTTCATTGGTTTGAATTGAAACGCTCAATTGTTCTGAACTTGAAATATCCAAATTGCTGTAATCAAAATTCAAGGTCGAATCCAAATCATCTTGAGCAGGAAGTCCAATCTTCAATTCATGTTGTCCATCCAATAACTCGGGGTCCAAACTGATCCATCCAATATCAACGATAGAATGGGGATGCATACTCGTTAACCCGCCATCGCACGGGTATTCAGTCAATTGACCTGTCATGCCTTGAATCTGCAGGCTCAACCTACAATCAGCATTCTCTGGAAACTCGATGGTCTGTGAACCATTGTTGACGTATCTTAGCAATACCTCGAGAGATTCCACTTCATCATAGACTCCATCTCCACTAGGCGTTTCAGCAAGAAGTGCCTCAAGAACCAAACTTTCTGGAACTGGGTATTGCTTCTGTACATCGAGGAATACACTGGTGCTCAAACCACTTGAAGGAATAGATATGCGTAATTCGATCTGCCCCGCCTCAGGAACCTCTGCAAGGCTGTGGCTTATCTCTCCAAAATCAATAGTCTGGAATGCCTCGATCTCCGCACCTCTACTCTGTTCCCTGCAACCATCTTCTAGATATGAATCATACAATACAACTTCTTGCTTGAGCAGTGAGAAGGATATTGGACAAGAAGGGTTGGTGTTGAACGATACGGTTGAATCTCCTGTATTCAACATGGTAGTGCTGAATGAGAAATTATCTCCAGCCACTAGATATCCCTTGTCTGGCAAGTCAATTTCTATCTGCAATTGCAGTACTCCTTCCTCTCCTTGCGCAGTAGCCAGAACTGGAAGAAGGAAGAGGCTGATTAGAAGCAGGGCCCAAGGCCTAGACCGCCTCGCGTCAGCACTCATCACCCCCCTGAGCACACCTGCTACTCTTGAAGGGTTACGGTACAGAGCATTTGTGGCCCCATAGGGGCCAAGCGGTTGATTGATGGTCTAAAGCCGCCTCTGACCACCATGGCCAAGACCCTCTTAGCAGGTGATGGATTGACCGTTTTACAGGCGCAGTTGGGCGAATGGGACAATCTGAATCACCTCCTAGTCTGTGAAAAAACCGGTCAGGCCTGCATCGTCGATCCTTGGTCTGCAAAGTATTGGCAAGACATCTGCACAGAAAATGGCTGGAAACTCGGTTCGGCTGTTTTGACGCATAGTCACTGGGACCATTCCAGAGGGGTTAGCAATCTGCATGAAGCAGGCCTTCGTATTTGGGTCCATGAATTGGAATCCCAACGAGGTTGGAAGGGCCCGGATACAGACCGTTGGAGTCATGCAGAATATACACATATTCCATTTCAAATGGGAGAACTAGAGTTTGAAATTCACTGCACACCGGGACACACCCCTGGACATGTCACCATAATTGGAAATGGTGTGGTCATCAGTGGGGATTGCCTTTTTCTTGGGCGCTGCGGAAGAGCGGACTTGTTCGGAGGAAACTTCAGCAAAATGCATCAAAGCCTGATTCATCTGAAAAATGTCTTGAGCGAAATCCCATCAGAATGGTTAGTTCTACCAGGGCATCAATATCAACTTCAGAATGGATCTCAACCAACCTACCTCAGTGTCGCAGAATTATTGGAGGAAAATCTAGCCTTACAAGCGGCAGGGAATGAAGAAGCATTCATGGCCTTGGATTTCCTTGCCTTCGATGACTCATTAGCCGAAAAAGCGAGACGTGAACGTGCACGTTCCGATTCAAGCATGTATTGATTGAAATTGGTAACCATCTGCTCATGCAGATTTTTGTAACGAAAAAAAGCCGCCCAGAGCCTTCGCTCTGGACGGCGGGATTTGCGGGCGTAGCTATACCCGTATCGAACCTGTGATCCTAGATCAACATCTGCACTCAGAGGTGCTCGATGCCGACCTTCTTCACATTGGCCTTCTTGACCTTGTCAGGGAGCCAAGCCGGTCCATTTGCCGGCTTGTCTACCATCTCGGTCCAGCCCTTGAACACGTGGACTCTCTTGGTTCCGCGCTCGCGCAGCCTGATGTCCGTGTGGTTTCGGGTAGCAGCCTTTAGCGCAGCGCCACGTGGTTGGCGACTGGCAAAGACCTGGCCTGTGTCTTGTCCGCCCTTCATTAGGACGAAATACTTCTTATCTGCCATAAGGTTTCAACCTCCAAATCGCCGTCCTCTAAGTTAAGGGGATAAACCTTTCTACAAAAAAACGTGTTACTGCGCCACATATGGGGGGCAATACAGCGATTCGAGAGTAGTTTTGTCGGATGTTTCGCAGTACAACGGTTACCGAAAAAACGTAGGATAATAGAATCTTTTGGCAAATAATAACAAGGTTACAATCTTTTACTGAACAGTAACCTTATCGAAATTTACCGCTCTCAGAACTCGGCCCCAGCCAGAGTCTTGGTGTCTGAAACTCCCTCTACCTGTCTGATCTTATCGACTACAGTACGAGCGATGATGCCCATGTCCTCGGCAACTATCTTGATTAAAAGATCATAATCTCCAAAGAGAATGGTTGCATCGACTACATGATCCATTTCTTTAATTGCCTGAAAGGCTTGAAACTCCATTCCTGGCTTGGCATTGATTAGAACATATCCTGTGGCCATGACGCTCATACCGCCCGAGTCCATTCTCCATGAATACCCTTGCGGTTTGTATCAGATAATATCTGCCAAGACATCGGAGAACTCGCTGGGCTCAACTTCAGCCTCTTCTTGCAGAATATTCTGATGCTCGACAATCTCTTCTTGGCTCACCATACTCTGAGAATCGTCGCGTTGAGACCAAGGATCGATGATTTCCTCCTCCTTCCGCTTTCGCAAAAACAGGAATGAAAGTACAGCCAACAAAATCAAAACTCCAGCAACTGAAGCCATCAACGTCTCTTGACTACTGAATCCCGAAGATGCCTGCTGTTCATTTGATGCATCTTTTTCTTCGCAATCCTCGGTACAAGGAGGTGGGAATTCCGCATCCACAGTATGATTCAGAATAACTTCGCTACTGTCTCCGTCGCTATCCGTACAGGCTACTGAGGCCTGCCAAGGAGGTTGATTGACGCTGCTATTCTTAGCCGGAGTAGGATAAGAAAAAGTGGCACTTCCATACATCTCATCCTGAACCTCAATCAGCATACTGTGAGAAAATACCTCTCTTGACTCACGGTCCTTCAGAATGAAAGTGCATTGTGTACCTTGAACACCATCCAAATCCTTGACCATTACTTCAACTCTCAATTTTTCACCAACCAGAACTGATTCAGGTGCAGAAATATTGACTTCAGGCCGTGAACGAACAACGTTCAATTCAACCGATTCCCTAACCATCAATCCATCGATATCATTGAAGGTGATTGTCAAAGTCACTTCCCCTTCAATAAAAGAAGAATCTGCAATGACTCTGAATCTCTCAATATACGTTGCATTATCTATTTCATCCAAACACTTTCCTGAGTAATCTTCATCCTGCAAAGGCGTCGGGGAAACTGACCAGCCACTTTGACTCAAACTCGCAAAGGTATTGGCAACAGGTCGATGACTCTGTACGTACAATGTTGCAATCGATTGATGACCGCGAACAAGGCCATCGATGGATTCTCCTTCCACATCGCATAATTCAATCCCAAGACCAACTGGTGAGGCCAAAAGAACCGGCCATGTTTCACTAATTTCCACTTGCGCAGAATGTGCAGCGCGCAAAGAAAGTTCTACCTCTATATCTCCTAATTCCAGTGAATCTTGAGGATATGGCAACTCTACCAAAACTCCTGTCTCCCCTTGTATAATATCTACGGAAGCAATCCTTTCCACATGTCCAGGCCAACTAACTTTCAAATCGCCATAAGCACTACTCAATGGATCATCCCTGTCATTCAATTCTACCCAGATAGATTCCCCTACAGAACCGCTGGCGAAATCTAGACTCTGGTTGTTCGAATCGCGCAATTCCAATGTAGGAACTGGCACTTCATCTCCGGGAACCACATTACGATACATGGACGAACCATCTTCCAATATGAAACCGATTTCAATCGCCGCTAAATCTCCTCCAGATGGTACCGATAAATTCGTAACATAGCATGTAAGGTCTGGAGTGTTGGTCTCTTCCATACTAGTATTCCCAATAGTTCCTGAAGTACTGTAGAATACTGGCTGTTGAGTCTCAAAATTATGATCAGCATCGAGAACACATGCTTTGATTTGCGAT
>MDSZ01248687.1_pt1 | contig 10282 bp, 8 predicted proteins | sample 811201 | NCBI WGS metagenome assembly MDSZ01 (sample SAMN05326647, study PRJNA326480) | marine metagenome | isolation source: seawater | place: Indian Ocean: North | collected 2010 | reverse complement strand
CCATGGTACGAAGGGCGTTTTGGTACGTCACTTGGACCTGACCAGAACCGTTGGCAGGGATGTTCATGTAGACTTCGCCCCGGGCTCCAATGGCGTTCGCGTGGTCCACGTTTCCTTCGGACTCAAGGCCGCGGAACAAGTGGTAGACCTTGCCCATGATGTACATGGAAATCAGCCCAGCCACCGTGCCGGCGCCGATGGCCATCAGGGTGTTGTCGTTGGCCTGATTGACGGCCAAACCGAAGATGCCGAACATCATGATGAAGGAAAGAATACCTTGCAAGGTCAGCAATTCGAACGCAAAGCCTGCGTCCATGTCAAAATCGATGTTGAAGGCGCCTTCCAAGACACCGTCTGCAAATCCAAAGACGATGAGGAGGAGGAAGTAGAGCACAAACAGGCCCGTCCCGATGAGGGCCATGCTTGCAAACAGGATGTCGATGCCGCTGACGGAACCCAGTCCAAGAAAATCGAGGAACGATGGAATGCTGATCTCCATGGTGTGTCTTTCTCCCCTTCAGACTTCAAGATTCCCGCTCACGTTGCTTCAGAACCCACCGAACGAAGAGGTACCGCTCCAAGGCGAAGAGCGGTCCAAGTGAGCCGCCAACCGCCACGCCAATCAGCCAATCCGGGGCTCCGAGGGCCCATGTGGCCATGCCGATGACCACCAAGGCCATGGGCAGAATGCCTCGCCGCAGAACAGCGTAGAGAGGAGCCAGCTCGGCCATTTCTTGTTGGCGGGCCAAGGCCTGCCAAGCGGAACTGTCGGACGGCATGCTATGGCCTCAACCGAGGAGGCCGACGCCAAGGATTTCGGTGGAGCCGACGAGGACCGCGTAAATCAGGTACACGAACATCATCGAACGGACGTTGAATCGACCTTCGCCTTGCTCAGCGGGAACCTCGATCCGCTCGCCGTTTTCGGTGAGCGTGGTGACGGTTTGTTCAAGCATGGTGTAGTTGCCACCTTGCTCGAATTCCTTGACGCTGCGACGTTGCTGGTAGAACAAGGCAAAGATGGTCACAAGAATGATCGCCATGCTCGGGCCGACGTAGGCTCCGAGCGCGACCTCGAGGTTCTCCATCATGACCGAGGTGTAGTACAGCGTGACCAGTGCGGTCAGGAATCCAAAGAGGCCTGAGCCTTCGTTGCGGGCCTTCATGGTGGCGGCCGCGGCTGGGTGCATGGAGGGTTGTTCTCTTGGTCTGATTTGAATGATGCGCCGATTCCCGTCGCCCACAGCCTCAAGCCGCTCGCCGTGCTGGCCAGTCCGTGGCTCAGCTGGTGCACGCGGTGGCGGGCCGTCCCGTGCAGGCTTCGGCCTCTCCGTTGCTGTTTCTCATGACGGTCGCCCGTCTTGAGGAAGCGGGGGTCGAAGGGCTGGCATTGACCACGACCCGGGCGATGCGCATCGATGCAACGTCGCTCGAGGAGGTCATGGAGCAGCTTTCCGCGCCACCTCAACCCATGCCCGGAGTCCAGGATGCCGTCCAAGCGAGGATTGCACGTGCTCCAAGGCCCCGTCGGGCCAACCCGCCCGAGTTCCTGGCGCGGGAAGGCCGTTGGGTGAGCCTGACGTCCCCGCTGAAGCATCTCATCGGTGACTGGAGGTGCACCGACGGCGCCCATTCCTTGCTGAGCGTGAACGCCCTTCGGGTCGATGATGCTGAAGTTCACTCCGCCGGCACGGACGGTGCCGGCGTGGTGGCCCTCGCTCGTCTGGCCGGGTGTGGCCCTGAAGGAGGCGCCGTGCTTCGCTTGCGCGGCGGAGGGGGCGCGGCCCGTTCCGTCGCCCATGCTTGGGTGAACGCCGGCGGCCGAATCCACCTCCTCGAGGGCCGACGTCCGCTGACGCCACGCCCTCGAGAGGCAGCCCACGCCGGACCCGATGAAGACGCCGTCCTGGGCATCGATTTCGACGGGAACGGGGAAGGTTTGACCGCAAGAAAGCGCCTCATCCCATCCTATCAGAACAAGCCATTGCACGCGCAAGGTAACCTGACATCAGCGATCATCGACGGTCGGTGGATGCTTGTGGCTCAACACCTTGAGGCCTGGTGCACCCTTTGGGCACCGGAGCTTGAACGCGTGCTGCCGTCCATGTCGGAACTGATGGACGACCTGTTGGCCCTTGAGGTCCTCCTCGATGACCCGTGAGACGACGCAGTCTTGGCCAAGATTGAACACCGTGCGGTCTGACTCATCGGCCATGCGAGCAAGCGTTGCGCTCGTCGCGCTGGTCGTGTTGCTGTGCGCGCCGCTGGCTCATGCGCTCCCACCAGCGAAGGACTACGACGCTGAATCACATGCAGGCGCCGACTTCCCGATGGGGACGGTCGAGTTGACGACCTCCCTGGGGCAAGAGGTCGGCTTGCATTACCCTGCGATTGAAGCGGGCGTCAAGACCCAGATGGCCGGGAACGGGCCCTTTCCCGTGGTGCTGTTCCTTCCCACAGACGGTGAAGGCACCGGGGATTACACCCTGTTCGCTGAGACCTTGGTGGCGCGCGGCTACGTGGTTGCGGTGACCGGTGGGGTGCCTGAGGGGCCGTGGGCCTTGCAGCCTGTGCTGAACCGCGTGTACGAGGTGAGCGAGGGCGACGGAACCGTTCCGGGAAGTTTGGACAGCATGTCCGACCAGTGGGCGATTGGCGGACACGGCGAAGGTGCCGCAGCCGCCCTTGAGATGGCAGGGCGATGGTTCGAATTGGGCCGGAACGCCGTGCCGCCCAGTGGCATCTTCGGACTGGGGCTCAGCGATGACGGGACCTTGATCGACGACGGCGAGGTCACCGACGACGCCCTTGACCTCCTCTTTGATGCCCCGGCCGTGGGCTTGCTGATCACCGGTTCCGTAGACAACGTTGCACCCGTTGAGACAAACGTGCTTCCCCTTCTCGATTCGGGCATCGGTGTAGGGCTGCACGTCATGACATTGCGTGGGGCCAACCACAACCAGTGGAAGGATTCGACCGGTCTGTTTGCGGGCGGCGACGGCACGGCCACCATCACGCAAGAAGAGCAGCACCGTATCGCCGCCCTTCACGTGGTCGGCTTGCTCGACTTGACCACGCGGGGCGACCACGATGCCTTTGCCGTGGCCTTCAACCGGCCCAGCGATCCGAACACCCTCAGCGATGCTGATGCGTACCTCGATGAGGACCTGAGCGGATCTGAATTGCTCCGATTGAACCTGACCCTGCCGACGAACCAGAGCGGTTCAGAGGTGAGCGGCCTTCTCGAATTCGAGGGTCAAATCGGCTTGTGGGACGGAAGCGACTGGCATGCTGAAGGCCGTTCGGCCGAAGCGATGTGCTGGTTCAACGACGGTTCGCTGGATTCCGCGGGTTCCGTCAACGCCACGGGGTGGTTCTCTTGTGACCTCAACGCGACCGACCTTGAGCCTGGTCCGTTTGAAGCCAGCATCAAACTCAGCATCGATGGCGCGCCGCTTGTTCGCAGCCTGAGTTTGGTTCGCGGCAACGGGCCGCTTGAATCCCTGGCGCCGGTCCCTGCACTCATCGTGCCGCAGGGAGGCGTCGCCACGCTGCGCGCGGACACGCTGGCCACGGATCCTGACGGCCATGATGTGCTGTTCGCGTCCGCTCAGCTGGAAGGCAACAACGCCAGCAAGTTCGACCTCACCGTATTGCCAGGAGGCGCATCCGTGGAAATCCGAGATGCCTCTGATGTCGATTGGTTGGGCGGTGCTGTGCTCAACGCCAGCCTATCTGCGGCCGGGGAAACCTCGCCGCTTCAGGTCTCGGTCCAAGTGAGGATGGGTGAAGTGGACAATCCTGTGAACGTTCTGAGCGTCCCTCCAACCCTTGTCTTTGACGAGGACGGGCCTCAGCAAACCCTCAACCTCAGCACCCACGTCGTCGATCCAGAGGGGGCCCCGCTTCAGGTTCTGGTGCAAGGCGGATTGTGGACGGACCTTGGACCCGTTCGTGCTGCCGTGATGGGCGCAAACCTCAGTGTCCTGCCGCTGGCCAACGCATCGGGCTCTGTGGTCATACCGTTGACGGTCAGCGATGGGACGACCGAGCCGAAGAGCGTCAACGTCACCGTGGTGGTCAAGCCGGTCAACGATCCACCTCTGCTCAATCAAACCGTCCTTGAGGTGACGTTGCCTGAGGACGGTGTGCTTGATGTGGACCTTTTGCCGCTTGCTTGGGATGCCGATGGGGACGTGCCCGTGGTCAGTGTCGTCGATCCACCAACGGCGTTGACGGTGGTGGACGTGGTCGATTCAACGCTCGAAATCCGACCGCTGCCGCACGCCAACGGTCGCGTCCAAACCAACCTCCTCTTTGCCTTCCCTGACGAGGACCTCATCCTCCCGCTGTCCATCGTCATCGAGCCGGTGGAAGATGCGGGCAGCATCCGGCTTGAGTGGGTCCGACCCCTTGCGGGCGATCAAATCGAGGTGCGCTGGACGGTGGAAGACCGTGATGAGTTGACCAACGTCACCTTCTCCGGACGCATGTCCGACGGCGACGGCCTTCCCTTGGTCGAAAGCGGCACGCCGTCGTGTGGCCCTGCTTTGCTCGATGACCGCGGCGTACCCTTGTGGTCGGTGACCTGCGACAGCGTCTGGAACCTCCCCTCCTCCTCACTGCTCGGCATGACCTTGCACGTGGAGGAATCACGCCCTGGTCTTGAGGACCCTGTGGTGTACGTGTTGCCCGTGGAGTTCGAAGCCTCGCCCACCGATGTGGCCGAGGACGAGGCGGGCGGGAGCACGGGAACGGTGTTGTTCGTCGGCGGTGCCGTTCTCCTCGCCGTGCTCGGCCTGATGGCCTTGCGTACGAGGGACTGATCACAACGGGATGTTCCCGTGTTTCTTAGGTGGCGTCCACTCTCGCTTCGAGGCCAAGACGTTGAGGGCTCGGATCAGCCTCAGTCGTGATTCGGAGGGCTCAATGACGTCGTCCAACCATCCGTTCCTGGCCGCGACGTAAGGGTCGCCGAATTTCGCCTTGTATTCGTCGATGAGGTTCTGTCGGACGTTCTCCTTCTCCGCATCGTCGGCAGCTGCAATCTCACGCCGATGGATGATGTTCACCGCACCCTCGGCTCCCATGACGGCCAGTTCTGCCGTGGGCCACGCCACGTTGTAGTCGCTGGCCAAGTGCTTGCAGGACATGGCGAGGTAGGCGCCACCGTAGGCCTTGCGTGTGACCAAGGTCATCTTCGGTACGGTGGCCTCAGCGTACGCGTAGAGGAGCTTCGCCCCATGGCGGATGATGCCGCCACATTCCTGCACCACGCCGGGAAGGAAGCCTGGGACGTCTTCCACGGTCAGGAGGGGGAGGTTGAACGCGTCGCAGGTACGGATGAATCGGGCGGCTTTGATGGACGCATCGATGTCCAAACAGCCGGCAAGCACCTGCGGTTGGTTGGCAATCACGCCAACGGAGCGCCCGCCAAGGCGGGCGAAACCGATGATGATGTTCTCCGCATAGGCGTCGAAGAGTTGGACAAAGCGGCCGTCGTCAACGACCGTTTCGATGACCTTCACCATGTCATAGGGCTTGTTTGGATTGTCTGGGACGATGGACTCCAAATCCTCTGTGAGCCGATCGGACGGGTCCGTGGTCTCCTCGAAGGGGGGCGCAGCATCGTTGTGGTCAGGAAGGAAGGAGAGCAGATCAGCGGCGATGGCGCATGCATCGTCCTCGTCATCGGCCACAAGGCAGGCGATGCCGCTTCGCGAGGCGTGCAGGTTGGCGCCACCAAGTCCTGGCGCGTCCACTTCTCCGGACATGACCTCCGGTGTTTCAAGCGGTGAAGAGAGGAAGAGTTGGCCGTGCTCTTCACCAAGGATGGTGAAGTCGGCCAAGGCGGCAGCCAAGGCGCTGACGCCAACCACCGGTCCAAGCACCAAACTCAGCATCGGGATTCGACCGCTGCACTGCACCATGCGGTCGAGCAATTCTCCCGTGCCGCCGAGGGCTGCGATGCCGTCCTGCGCACGCTGGCCACCGCCGTCCCAAATGCCCACCAAGGGGGCTCGGGCACGTTCGGCCATCTCAACGACCTTGGCGATCTTGAGGGCATGCATCTCGCCCATGCTTCCGCCGTGGACGCTGAAGTCCTGGGCGAAGCAGTAGACGCGGCGGCCGTCAATGCTACCGTGTCCTGCCACCACACCGTCTCCCGCAGAGGGGTGGAGGTGCATGTTGTGGTCCGTGGTTCGGTGGGTCACAAAGGCATCAAGTTCGATGAAGGATCCTTCGTCGAGGAGCATGCCGATGCGCTCCCGTGCCGTGCCTCGGCCGGTGGCGCGGATGGCTTCGAGCTTGCGCGCGCCACCTCCCTTTTCGATGGTGCCTCGACGGTCACGAAGTTCGCGCAGCCGCGCACCGTTGACGCCCTCCATGGCGATGGCTTGCTCGAAGCGGTTCTTGATGTCCTCGCTGGTCAAAGGCGCGGGGGGTTCTCTCCACACAGGTCGACGTGAAGGTGTTCCTCCAGGCCCAAGTTCGCACTGATGAGGTAGTGGGCCTTGACCGCCACCGCGTCTGCGTGGCAGGTCAGTCCGTGTCCAAGCAGGCCGAGGTCTTGCTGTTCCCTGCCTTTGGCGTAGACGTTCATGTCGACCGGGCCCTCAAGGCATTGGGTGGTGACGATGATGGGCATCTTTCGGTTGGATGCGCGCATCAAAGCCTTCCAGATGTCCTTGTTTTCGGGAGCGTCCCCTGCGGGGTCGCTCATTGGGAGATGGCCGAGGCCGGTGCCGTGGACGATGATCGCCGCTGGCCCAGTCGCAGCCAGCGCTTCGATGTGTTCGGCACGGAGCCAGGCGTTCGCGGTCAATTGCGGGAGGTTCAGGTCCGCACGATAGGGCGGTGGTGAGGTCATGACCGGGCGAGATGCGGCTTGCTTTGCCCCTTCCGCGTACGCGTCGGCGAGGACGTGCTGGCAGCCCTCGTGCCCCACGTCCACATGAGCGATGGGCGAGGCGTTGAGGGCACGGAACGCATCCCTTCGCGTCGAGTGCATCTTTCGTGCAGCGACACCGGGAAGGACGGCACACAGGCCATCGTCGGAAGAAGCGTGCATGACGATGACCGTCGCATCGCCCAAAGCACCTGTTGGACGAGGTCCATGCGCAGCCCAATGCACGGCGGCGATGAGGTTCTCAGCGGCGTCGCTGGAACCGCGGTCGGAGGAGCGTTGCGATCCAACAAAGGCGATCGGACCTGCCGGACGGGTGCCTTGACCGGCAAAGGCGAAGGCGAGTGCGGCGGCTGAATGGTGCAAGGTGTCGGTGCCGTGCGTGATGACCACACCCCTCGCTCCGTTGGTGAACGCCTCGGCGCAAGAAGCGGCCATCTTGTTCCAGTGCTGTGGCCGCACGTCGTCTGAGAACATGTTGCCCAGTTTGGTGGTGGTGAGCGAAGCCAGGCCCGTCAGCTCAGGGACGTTCGCCCGCAATTCCTCTGGTTCGAACGAGGCCGTGACCGCCCCGGTGGTGTAATCCACTTTCGAAGCGATGGTGCCGCCGGTGTGGATCACGTGGACGTGCGGAAGATCGCTGTCGTCGGCGCCGCTCGATGCGGTGCTGGGCGACGCGTTGGGGGTTGCGGCTTCGAGCACCTCAACGTTGAGGATCCGGTCCACGCGGTGGCTGACGTTGTATCCGTTGACCAGTTTGAGGGTGAGGTGCTTTGGAGCAGCGGCCGGGAGCACCCTGCCTTCGAGGACGGTGGGGCCTCCTTCGGTGTCCAATTCGACGCGCACGCGGTCCCCTTGGTTGGCGTCCATGGCCCGTCCAAAGCGTCCACGCCCATGAAGCGCTCGCTTGTGGTGCCGGGAGCGGGGCTCGAACCCGCGACCTTCGGATGTCTCAGACATCGACGGTTAGTCCGCTCATAGTGTCCTATGAGTCCGACGCGCCACCAACTACGCCACCCCGGCCTGAGTCCCGCTGAGACGCTTCGTTCTTCAAGGCAACGGAGCCGGCCACGGCGGTTCGGACCGGTCCCTTCATGGGTTGCCTTCTCTGCCCAGCGGCATGGTCGACCTCCAAACGGCGATGGCCGCCGCGGCGGCTGACCGTCAAAAGAGGCTCGACAAGACCGCCGCTGAGCGGAAGAAGCGCCGATCAGGGGCCGATCTCGGCATCGAGCGTTTTGATCCGGTCAAGCACGTGGCCAAGGAGAAAGCCGAGACCGCGTCGATGTGGTTTGTCTTGGCCTATGCTGCGGTGGTGGCTTTGCTCAACCGTCACGTGCTGATGGGCTGGGTTGGCCCCGGTGATGGCTTCTTGTTGTGGTTCCTTCCCATCGGGATGCTCATCTTTCTTCCCGCCCTTCACCGAGCCGTCATGCCCGAGTCCTTCATCGAGCAATACAAGCCCGGCACATGGGTCAAGGCGGGCTTTCTCCATACGTTCACCTTCCTCGCCCTCTCGTTCTTGCTCGTGAATCCGCCCTTCGGTGACGTCACGGCGGCCTCGCTTGACGGCTCGTGGGACATCGCGGTGATGAACGAGGAAGGAGAATTGGTCTTTGCCAGCGCCTCAAGCGATGTTTCCGACATGGACAGCGCCGGGTTTGCATGGACCACGGAAGATGGCGTGCTTCACGGGTCTGCGTGGGTGATGTTCACCCTCACGGACAACCACGAAGTCAGCGAAAACGACGTTGAGGTTCGACTTTCGAGCAACGCGGATCCTGCAGGGTCCGTGCTCCTCCCCGTTGAAACCGTCCCTGAGGCATTCTCCAACCTCAGCCGAAGCGATGCCGACCACCGTTGGTTCTTGGTGCCATTGGGTACGGACCTCGTCGAGGGGCGCTGGACCATCACCGTGGACATCGAAGAGCAGGGCTCGCCGTGGGTCAACACCAGGGTGTACGAGTGGAACCTCGACGTCATTGACGAGCGTGTGTGATCACCACATCACGTCAGGGTGGGCACGCACCATGGCCTTGAGCAGGTCGTCAACACGCATCGCAGCTCGACGAAGGTGCGTTCGTTGGGCAATGTTTCGTTGCCGCCACGCGCGGACGAGGGGCGCAGCAACGGTCCAGCAGAGAAGATCGGCGATGACGATTCGGGGGTTCATGCCTTGGGATGGGCATGGGGTCCTCCTTCTGCACGGTGGGGGTGCGCTGAAAGTGAACATCAACCGTTGAGTTCGTTGACCAAACGGGCCGTCAGCGCATCGAGTTGAACCGTTTCGCTGCCGCCTTCAACCAGTCGGAATTCGACGTCTGCCATTCGTTCCGTCAAACGAAGTTTGGCTTGCTCGTCGAGGAAATCCGCAGCGTACAGGTTGCGGTGAAGCTGAGCCACAAAATCGGTGCCGGCCAAACCGTAACGGTCCAGAAGTTCGCGCAAGCGTCGCCGTGCAGCATGGAACCCGTCTTCTTTGCACGCCATGAGGTAGGCATGGAGGGCTTCAGGCGGGGCGGTCGCTGACGTTTCGTAGATCAGGCCACGGTCGATGGTTCGGTCCAAGGCAGCCGCGACCTGCAGGGTGGTGAGCGCCTTCCGCAGATCGCCTTGAGCGATGCGCGTGATGGCTTCAACGGCGTCGTCCACGATGTCGAGGTGTTCCGAAGCGGCCACCAGCGCGACCTGGTCCTGGACCTCCGCATCGGGCAGCGGTCTGAATCGGAAGACGGCGCATCGCGATTGGATGGGTTCGATGATCTTCGAGGAGTAATTGCAGGAGAGGATGAAGCGGCAGGTTTCGGCAAATTGCTCCATGATGCGACGCAGGGCGCCCTGAGCGTCGTTGGTCAACGCATCAGCCTCGTCGAGGAAGATGACCTTGAAGGGCGCATCACCGTAAGGCGTGGTCCGTGCAAATTGCTTGACCTTGCTGCGGATGCTCTCCAATTTTCGCTCGTCGGAAGCGTTCATTTCGAGGAGGTTTCGACGGAATTCTTCGCCAAAGACATCCATGGCCAAGGCCATGGCGGCGGTGGTCTTCCCTGTGCCCGGGGGTCCTGCGAAGAGCAGGTGTGGGAATTCTCCCTTGGAGGCGTACACGCCAAGGCGCTCCACCACGGAGCGCTGCCCCCGGATGTCGGTCACCGTCCGGGGACGATGCTTCTCGACCCAGAGTTCCGACATGGTTCACACCACCTCCGTCGAGCGCCCATGAACCTTCGCTCGACGTTGAGCGGGCCATCACGGGCAAGTGGCTATAAGCGTCCAAAGCCTCAGAAAAGCGAGTTCCATGACGTCCGCATCCGCCCCTCGACGAACTCCCCTTGTTCTGACCCTCGTGATGTTGTTCCTCATCGCCGACGTCGGCGT
>MDSZ01127922.1_pt1 | contig 10282 bp, 11 predicted proteins | sample 811201 | NCBI WGS metagenome assembly MDSZ01 (sample SAMN05326647, study PRJNA326480) | marine metagenome | isolation source: seawater | place: Indian Ocean: North | collected 2010 | reverse complement strand
TTTTTAGTCATGTAGAATTGTTAAACTAACTTATTAACATAACTCATACAAGAAGGTATTAAAAAGATGATAGATCTGATAAAAATTTGTCTATTTGATCATCTGTATGTGCAGCAGATAGAAAAGAAACTTCATAGCCACTTGGCGGCATATAAAATCCATTATCTAGCATATAATGAAAAAAGCGGGCATATTCTTTATGATCACAATTTTTTGCATCCTCTAAGTTATTAACAGGCTCGCTTCTAAAGAATGGGGTAAACATACTTCCAATTTGAGGGCAATGAAGAGATAGTTCTTTTTCTTTAGCTATTTGATTAATTTCATTTGCAATTTTTTTTCCTAATGCTTCCATTTTTTCATAAGGAGACTGATTAATAAGAATTTCTACAGTTTTCTTTCCTACTGATAATGCTAGAGGATTTCCACAAAGTGTTCCAGATTGATATACTGGACCTACTGGAGCTAAATATTCCATGATTGCTTTTTTTCCACCAATTGCTCCAATTGGAAGACCTCCGCCAATGATTTTTCCAAATGTGGTAATATCAGGCGTAACTCCACATAATGAACCGTATGTCCCAGCATGAACTCTAAACCCATTTATAACTTCATCAAAAATGAGAAGCACAGAGTATTTATCAGCTAGTCTCCTTATATTTTCTAAAAAGCCTTCGTTTGGTTTTATTAATCCCATATTTCCTGCTAAGGGTTCAATTATTATAGAAGCTATTTCGTCTGCATATTCATTTAAGATCCGTTCAACGGAATCAATATCATTATAATTAGCAATAAAAACATCAGACGCAACTTTTTGAGAGATGCCGGCGGAAGAAGCTTGTCCGCTAGATAATAAACTGCTACCGGATCTAATTAATGTTGAGTCGGGATGGCCGTGAAACCCTCCAGCAAATTTTATGATTTTGTCTTTTCCAGTATATCCTCTTGATAAACGTAAAGCAGTCATAACAGCTTCCGTTCCAGAGTTAACAAATCTGATCATATCCATTTCAGGAATTTGATTACATATAAGTTCAGCATACTCTGCTTCAGTTGCATGGTTTGCTCCATATGAAGTTCCATTCGCCGCTATTTTTTTTATTTCTTCTACAATTTCAGGATGCGCATGACCTAATATCATTGGACCAAAAGAATTACAAAAATCAACAAGCTCATTTCCATCTTCAGTTGTAATAACAGAACCCACTGCTTTTTTAAAATATACTGGAGTTCCTCCTACATCATTAAATGCTCGTACAGGACTATTAACTCCCCCGGGAATGAAATTTTTTGCTTTATCAAACCATTGCTTTGAATTCAAATTAGTCATTGAATATTTCTTTATATTGATTTGCCCAATAAGTAATTAATATGTCTGCTCCGGCTCTAACAGTTGATATTAATGATTCATGAACCATTTCTTTAAGAGACCCCCAACCTTGCATATGTGTAGCATGAATCATTGAATATTCTCCACTGACATTATATGCAGCAACAGGAAGATCAGTAGAAGCTTTAATTTTAGATAATACGTCAAGGTAAAATAATGCGGGCTTGACCATTAAAATATCGGCTCCTTCGTCTTCATCAAACTCTGATTCTCTTAGTGCTAAATCTAAATTTGCATAGGATGCCTGGTAAGCCTTTCTATCTCCTGATGATGGCTGAGAATTTTCAGCATCCCTAAAAGGATCATATAATGAAGAAGCAAATTTAGTAGAATAACTCATGATAATTTTATTTTCATAATTGTTGCTATCTAGTTTTTCTCTAATCGCGTGGACTTGCCCATCCATCATTGATGAAGGGGCTACAATATCAACCCCAGCATCACACATAGATTTAGCCATTGATGATAGTGTAACTAAAGTCTCGTCATTATTTACTAGCTTATCCTTGTCGAGAGTTCCACAATGACCATGGTCTGTGAAAGCACAGACACATATATCAGCGATAACTGTGAAAGATGAATATTTTTCTTTAATTTTATGAATGGCTTGTTGAACAACTCCATCTTGATCAAACGAAGCATGACCATGCGCATTTTTATTTTCTTCTTCTGTTGACCCAAAAAGAAGAACTCCTCCAATACCTGATTCAACAATTTTTCCTAGATCGTTTACCAACATGTCTACGCTATATCTATACTGCCCAGGCATTGATTTAATAGGTTCTTTAATGTTCTTTCCCGGCACAACAAAGGTTGGCCAAATAAATTTATTTGGGTACGGAGGAGAAATATCAAGCATTTCTCTTATTTGTTTATTATTTCGCAAACGGCGTAGTCTTGTTTCAGGAAACATTTTTTCTCCTTATTTCTATTACATTAGCAGTAAACTTAAAGACATTACAAACATCCCTACTACTAATCCAATTATACTATCATGCCCTTTTCCATATGCTCTACTTGTTGGTAAGAGCTCATCTAGGCTTATGTATACCATAATCCCTGCTACTGCGCCAAAAAGAATACCCATGATGTTTTGAGGAATTATTCCGCTATCATCTCCAACGAAAAATTTAATCGCAGTGTATCCTATAATAGCACCTACAGGTTCGGCTAAGCCACTTAGAAATGACCAAAAAAATGCTTTTTTTCTATTTCCGGTAGCATAGAAGATTGGAACCGATACGCTAATTCCTTCTGGAATATTATGTAATGCTATTGCTACAGCGATAGCAACGCCTAATGACGGGTCTTCTAAAGCTGCAAGAAATGTAGCCAAACCCTCTGGAAAATTGTGAATCGCTATAGCCAGTGCAGTAAATAAACCCATGCGTAACAGTTTTTTAGAATTCACATCTTTGTCAATAGCTGTAAATTTCATTTCTAAATCTTTTGCCGAAGGAATAGGAGCATCAGGCTCTCTTAATGGAGCTCTTTCAAATTCTGTATGAGCTTCATGAGGATTTTCTGCATGAGGGATTAAAGCATCAATTAATCCAATTAATGCAATACCAGAAAAAAAGGAAAGTGCATTAATCCAATTTCCAAAATCTCCATAATGATTTACCAAAGCTTCATTTCCCTTAAATAGTATTTCAACAAATGAAACATAAAGCATAACTCCAGCTGAAAATCCTGTAGCAATAGCTAAAAAACGATAATTAGTTCTTTTGGCCATAAATGCAATCATACTACCAATACCAGTAGCTAAGCCGGCAAATAATGTAAGTCCTAAAGCTATATAAATATTCTGCATTTTTTAAAGATAATATTGAAAATTATAAAATAGAAGCTTTGACTAGGCTTTTTTTACATAAATTGGATTTTTTCTATTTGGAAAACATGTTTTACAAATTCTGCACTCAACACCGAAGCAGCTTCTAGCTGTACAATATTCTCGACCATAAGTAATAATTTGAAGATGTAAATTTTCCCAATCTTTGGGATGAAATAATTTTTTTAAATCTACTTCTGTTTGTTTAACATTTTTTCCATTAGTTAATTTCCATCGTTGAGCTAATCGATGAATATGGGTGTCAACAGGAAATGCTGGAATATGAAATGCATGACTCATTACTACGCTTGCTGTTTTATGACCAACTCCTGGAAGCGCTTCCAATGCAGAAAAATCATTTGGAACAATAGAATTGTGACGTGAAACAAGTAATTCAGCTAATTTTTTTACGTTTTTTGCTTTCGTATTTGCCAAACCACAAGTTCTGATGCAATGGTGTATTTCTGAAATACTTTTTTTAGCCATTTCTTCAGGTGTAGGTCCAATTTTAAATAATGCAGGAGTAACTAAATTCACTCTTTCATCTGTACACTGAGCAGATAATAATACAGCAACTAATAGAGTGAACGGGTCTGTATGATTCAAAGGAATCGGAACAGATGGATAAAGCTCATCCAAAATCTTTTTAATAACTTTTGATCGCTCAATTTTATTCATTGATTGCTTTCAATAAAATAAGTTACCCACCCTCACTACTTTTATAAGCTTGCAAGACCTGATCTCCAAATCTTTTCAAGAGCGGTAGAAATACTAGGAGTTGAACACATAATTCCAACTTTGGGAGGCGTTTCTTTATTTGAATGAAATAAAAGAGAAGCCCCCGCTCTTTCTGCGATCAAAGCACCTGCTGCATAATCCCACAAATAAACTCCGTATTCAACATATGCATCTGTTTTAGCTGAAGCAACATAACATAAATCCAAGGCACAGGATCCCGTAATTCTTACTTTTTGAGTGCTAAGTGCTAGTTCTTTAAGCGCATCAAATGTTGGGCTTATTATATTTTTATTTTTTTGATTTAACCCTGTAAATACAAGAGATTTTGATAAGTCGTCAGTTTTAGATGTAGAAATGATATCATTATTTAATTTTGCAGGACCATCAAATGTAGCAGTAAACATATAATTTAATTCTGGAGCAAATACGGCTCCAGCTAAAACTTTTTCGTTGTACTGAACTGCAATTGAACAACACCAATGAGGAAATTGATGAGAATAGTTTACTGTTCCATCAATTGGATCAATTATCCACTCATAATTAGATTCCGCGCCATCTAAATTTCCTTCTTCTCCAATTATTGTATGATCAGGAAAATAATCGAGAATAGTTTTCTCAGCAATTTTTTGACACTCTATGTCTAATATAAGCTTAACATCATGAGGAGAAATTTCAGCTATTTCGTTACATCTAACCTTTTCATTTAAGGCATGCATTCCGGCATTTTTTGTTGCTTCAACTGCAATTTTTAATAATTGTTCACTATTAATTAATTTCATGCTATGTATTTACTAATAAGTATTTTAGTTCGTCAAGATAACTAATCGGATGGTTTTAAAATATGGAGAGATGATGGTATCCTTTTGTTTTTTATGTTTGTTATTTATTTCTGGCATTTATTTACGTAAACAATTTTTCTTTTTTGAAAGATTTTATATTCCGGCAAGTATAATCGCAGGTATATTAGGTCTGTTAATAATTTCTTTAGACCAATATTATACCCAGACTATACCCCATTCTTTTACATATGGATGGAAAAAATTACCTAGTATACTAATTAACATAGTATTTGGTGCATTATTTATTGGAAAAAGCTTACCAAGCTTTAGTGATATTTGGAAAAATTGTAGCAGGCAGTTGGCATATGGACAAATTGTTGCATGGGGACAGTATTTCGTCGGATGTTTTATAGTGCTTTTTTTATTAAAACCATTGTTTGGCATTCCAGATGTTTTTGCTGGAGTGATGCCAGTTGGTTTTGAGGGTGGTCATGGAACAGCTGCTGGAATGACAGATGTTTTTAATTCCCTTGGTTTTTCTGAATTAACAGATTTAACACTTGCGTCGGCAACCGTTGGCATATTGTTTTCAATTATAATTGGAATGATTTTAATAAATTGGGCAATTAAGAAAAAATATGTTGATAACCAAGCAGAATGTAATAATAACAATTATTTAACTAACGAAATTAAAACTTTTAACTTTAATTCACTGGTTATTAATCTATTTATTATTGGAATTGCGGTTCTTATTGGTTTTTTAATAAAAAATGTCTTATTAGCAGCTGCAGATTTATTTTCGAAAGATGTATCGATACTCTTGAAAAGTTTTCCCACATTTCCTCTTTGTATGATAGGAGGATTTATTGTTCAAAAATTTTCTGAAAAAATGAAAACTTCAAAATTAATTGAATATAATCAGATTCAAAGAATTCAAAATATTGCCCTAGATGTCCTTATTTTAGCGGCTATTTCAACGATCAGCTTAGATGTAGTAAATTCTAATTTATTCGCTTTTTGTATTCTTGTTTTAGGCGGAGTAGTTTGGAATATCTTCTGTGTATTAGTTCTTGCACGACGAATTTTTAATGATGCATGGTTTGAAAGATCTATTGCAGAAATGGGGCAATCAATGGGAGTAACGGCAACGGGTTTGTTGTTGTTGAGAACTGTTGATCCAAATTGTAAAACTAAAGCTGCAAGTGCTTTTGCATCAAAGCAGTTATTACATGAACCATTTATGGGAGGTGGCTTGTGGACAGGAATAGCTATACCAATGCTCGTTATTTATGGTGGATGGCAAGTATTTATTATTACAATAATTGTTATAACCGCTTGGTTATTGTATTTAATTTTTAGTGAGAAAAATTAGTTTGATAGAGTGTGTTGACACATAGCTTTATTTACGTATTTTTTAATACTTATATTTTTGGAGAAGTTATGACAAAAAAAGATAAATCTAATGAAGAGGAAAATATTCCTGAAACAGAAATTGTTGAAGAAAATATTGGAGATGAAGAGGAAAATATTCCTGAAACAGAAATCATTGAAGAAGAACCTAAAGAAGAGGAATCTTTAACGGATCAATTAATAAGATTGCAAGCTGATTTTACAAACTTCAGAAACAGAACCCAAAGAGAAAAAATCACTTTATATCAAAGAGCTAATGAGGATTTATTATTAGAATTACTACCCGTTTTAGATCATTTTGAAATAGGCCTAGAAACTGCGAAAAAAAACAATTCAAATGAAACTGTTCTCGATGGATTTCAAATGATTTTAGACCAATTCTCTAAAGTTTTAGATAAATTTAATTTAAAACAAATTGATGTTATTGGTCAACAGTTTGACCCCCACTTACATGAAGCATTAACATACATTGCATCAGATGAATTTGAAGAAGGAATTTGTACGGAGCAAGTTAGAAAAGGCTATCAATTCGGAGATAAATTATTACGAGCAGCACAAGTTGTAGTTTCCTCTGGAAAAGATACTAAGGAGAATTCATAAAAAATGGCTACTAAACGAGATTATTATGAAGTTTTAGGTGTGAATCGCTCAGCCTCATCAGACGAAATTAAAAAAGCATATCGAAAAATTGCAATGAAATATCATCCTGATCAAAATCCTGGAGATGCAGTTGCAGAAGAAAAATTTAAAGAAGCTGCAGAGGCATATGAGATTCTATCTGATACACAGAAAAAAACACAATACGATCAATTTGGCCATCAAGCATTTGGAGCAGGTGGTTTTGGAGGTGGTTTTGGAGGTGGTTTTAGAAATGCAAGCGATATCTTTGAAGAGTTTTCATTCTCTGGTGGGCTTGGTGATATTCTTTCTGAGATGATGGGTGGAGGAAGGAGAAGAAATGGTCCCAGAAAAGGATCTGACCTAAGATATGACTTGCAAGTTGAGTTTGAAGAAGCTGCATTAGGATCTACTCGAACATTGACATTTAATCGAAACGATAAAGATGGAAAAGAGAAAATTAAACTCAAGATTCCAGCAGGCATAGAAACAGGATCAAGACAGCGGATTGCCGGAAAAGGTGAGGAGGGATTTCAGGGAGGACCACCCGGAGATTTAATTATTGTTTTTCATGTACGCGAACATGCTATATTTAAACGAAGCGAATTAGAAATTATTTTAGAAGCTCCTATACCATTTCACATTGCTTTATTGGGAGGACAAATAACTATACCAACATTACATGGAGAAGTATCATTAAAAATTCCAGCTGGAACAAAAAACGGAAAAACTTTTTCTCTACGTGGTCAAGGGATTAATGATGAAGCTCATGGATATGGAAAAGGAGACCAACATGTAATTGTAAATATCGAAGTGCCATCAAAGCTTGGAAGAAAAGACAAAAAAGCATTTGAAAAAATATGTTCTGGCTTAAGCGATGACATTTTTGATGAATCGAACAAGTTTAAAAAAGAAGTAGAATCATTTAATAAACGAAAACAAAAAATAAAAGATAATGAATGAGAATTAATTGTTTTGTTGAAAATATTGATAATAGAAATGATATAGTTTTAGATAGAAAAAATTCTCATCATCTAAAAAATGTTTTAAGAGTAAAAATTGGTCAAAAGATAATAGTTTTTAATGGTAAAGGCGATGTTGTTGAATCAATAATTAAGACCATTAAAAATAATGAAGTTGTTGTTGAATCAATAAGGCATCAAAAAGTCCCAAAACCTCCGTTTACAATCGATTTATATCAGTCTCTCCCAAAAATAAATAGATGGGAATTAGTATTACAAAAATCTGTAGAGCTTGGAGTAACAAATATTTTTCCGTTAAATACAAAATTTACTGAAACAAAAATTGATAAAAAAAAATATAAAAGATTCGATCATATTATTTCATCTGCTGCAGAACAGTCGGAAGCAAGATGGATGCCTTTATTACACGAAACATTAACTCTCGAAAATGCTCTTAAAAATATTAAAAATTATGATTGTTCGTTGATGGGATCTCTTTTCTCAAACACACAAACATTCAAACATGTTAATTGGAATAAAATTAATAAGATATCTCTTTTTATAGGTCCTGAAGGTGACTTTTGCAAAAATGAACAAGAATTAATGGTTTCAAGTGGCATTATACCAATTACATTTGGAACACAAATTTTAAGAACAGAAACAGCTGCAATTTTTGGTTTAAGCATAATTGTTTATGAGTTAAGCTGTCGATTATGAAAACGTTAGTTGTAGCATTGGCAAATCAAAAAGGGGGTGTTGGAAAAACTACCACAGCAATCAACTTTTCTTCTTGTCTTGCTGAAATGAATAAAAAAGTTCTTTTAATTGATTTAGATCCTCAAGCAAATGCAACAAGTGGATTAGGGCTGAGCAAGGAGCCAAATTCAAGTCTTTTTCAAGTACTACTTGGGGAACATAATATAGATTTAAAAATAAAATCTACGGATTTTAAAAATTTAGATATTATTCCTTCAGAACTAGATCTTGCAGGAGCTGAAATTGCAATTGCTCGCCACGATGATTATTTACATAAGCTTAAAAATGCACTCAACCCTTTACTGGCGAGAAATGTGTATGACATTATTATTTTAGATTGTCCGCCATCATTAGGTATCTTATTTATGAATGCTTTAAATTTTGCTGATGAGGTAATTATCCCAATGCAATGTGAATACCTTGCATTGGAAGGATTAGGCGTGATGAAAAATATTGTTCAGCAGGTGGTTGATGCTGGAAATAGTAATCTTAAAATTAGCGGAATTTTAATGACTATGTATAACCCATCAACCAATTTATCCCAACAGGTGGTACAAGAAGTAATAAAGCATTTTGGGGATATTGTTTTTGAAACTTTAATCCCTAGAAATGTTCGGCTTAGTGAAGCGCCAAGTTATGGACTTCCAATTAACAAATATGATCCTCATTGCCTTGGAGCATCAGCTTATAGATCATTAGCAAAAGAATTTCTTGACCGCCAACAAATTATAAAGTTTGAACAAATTCAAAAACCTTTTGGGGATGAGCCTCCGCCTTCGGTACCTTTTTCCAATGCTTAATAATTATTCCTTTTTTATCAACAATTACTGTAGATCTAATACATCCGATTGAGGTCTTTCCATAAAGGATTTTTTCACCCCAGGCACCATATTTTTCCATCATTTTTGTGTCTGGATCAGACAATAATACAAACGGTAAACTAAAGTCGTTTATAAATTTATCATGAGATTCTAATCCGTCCTTGCTGACCCCTAAGATTACAGTATCATGGTTGTCAAAAGCATCATTCAGATCTCTAAATCCACAGGATTCTTTTGTACAGCCCGGAGTGTTATCTTTAGGGTAGAAATAAATCACTACATTTTTTCCAAGGTAGTCATTAATTGTATGATTTTTTCCATCACTTCCTTTTAAATTAAAGCTTGGTGCTTTTTTTCCCTCTAGATTAGTCATATCTATCTCCTATCTTGTTAATATTTTATTAAAATAATGAAATTTTTAAAAATCCAAATGTACCATTGTCAACTGCTATAATAGCATTTCCATCAGATGTTAATGCAATATCTTCGCCTGCCCAATCAAAACCTTCATCTTCATTTTCTGCTTTAAATGTTTTTTCCCATTCAACTATTCCGTCCGATGTGTATTTAATTACATAAACTACCCATTGATTTGAATTATCATCCTCGTTAATTTCTGAATAAGAATATTCATCTCCTGAACCTGCAACAATTATACATCCACCGTCTGTAGTAGTGCATATTCCCCAAGCTTCATCATGAATATATCTTGGGTCGAACCCTCTTGGATTACCCTTTCTTTTTTTCCAAAGTTCATTGCCGTTTTTGTCTAATTTTATTGTTAATGTATCCCAGTTATTGCTTTGTCCAGCTCCGTTTTCTTCATATAAATATTGAGTATGACCAGTTAAATAGATGGTATCATTATTTCCGACTGCCATTCCGAAACAATGATCATATTCAGACGTCCCATTATTTGACTCAAATCCATAATCATTGAACCATTCTATATTTCCATTTAAAGAAAGTTTTATAAC
>MDSZ01243019.1_pt1 | contig 10283 bp, 9 predicted proteins | sample 811201 | NCBI WGS metagenome assembly MDSZ01 (sample SAMN05326647, study PRJNA326480) | marine metagenome | isolation source: seawater | place: Indian Ocean: North | collected 2010 | reverse complement strand
TAAAATATTTTTGTCATCTTTAACTAATTTATTCTTTTTAAAAAAAGAAACAATTTTTTTTGTAAGTTTTAGCGCTACCATATTTTTTTTCATTTTTGGCCATTCTGAAACTTTTTTATCGTCAAAAAAAAAGATTTTATTTTTATCTGCAGAAAAAGCATTGTTTTTAGTGACTTGGTTTCCTAACATCCAGTCACAACCTTTTTCTTTCAATTTTTTTTTTGTGTTTTTTAAAAGACTCTCTGTCTCTGCAGAGAAACCTACTACCAAACTGGGTTTCAGCTTATGTGAAGAAATATATTTTAAAACATCTTCATTCAATGAAAAATTTATTCTGCCAAATTTTCTGTTTTTTTTTTTTTTTATTTTGTTTTTACTCACGTTCTTTACATACCAATCAGAGATTGCAGCTACTGAGATAAAAATATCACAGGGAAGATTATTTTTTGCAAATTCAAAAAAATCCTTTCCACTATTTACTTTTATAAATTTTACTCCTTTTGGTGGTTCTAAAATTGTTGGGCCGGAAATAAGAGTGGTATCAGCACCAAATTTGGTAAGAGAATCTGCTATGTCATAACCTTGTTGTCCAGAGGAAAAATTACTCAAGAATCTTACAGGATCAATTTTTTCAATTGATGGACCAGCTGTCACAACAGCTTTGAGTCCGGTCAAACTTTTTGGTGAAAAAATTAGGTTTAGATTTTCAACTATTTGATTTATTTCCATTAATTTTCCAACACCCTTTGTTCTGCAAGCAAGTTTTCCATTATATGGACTGAAAATATGGATTCCAAGTTTTTTAAGATTGGAAATATTTTTTTTTACAATCTTATTTCCCCACATAATTGTATTCATTGCAGGTGCAATAATTTTGACTTTATTTGATGCTAATAAAACATTTGTTGCTAGATCATCTGCGATCCCATTTGACATTTTCGACAAAAAATTAGCTGTACAAGGAACGACGACAATAACATCAGAATTATTTGCTAACTTTATATGATTCATATTACTTTCCTGATCTAAAGAAAATAAATTTGAATGTATCTTTTTGCCTAACAAGCTTTCAAATGACAAGACATTTACGAAGTTTTCAGCATTTTTTGTTAGTATACACTCAACATCGCAAGCATTTTCTTGAAGTCTTCTTATTAAATCGAGCGATTTATACGAAGCTATTCCTCCAGTAACTATTAATAGAATTTTTTTTTCTTTTAGAAAATTCATTTTTTTTGTGCAATATGAATTGAAGCTAATCCGTCAATTATATCAATAACCTCAATATTTGAGTATTTGTTTCTTTTAAGTTTTCCTGACAGTTCAACTTGATTTGGAAATTGTTTTATACTTTCCATTAGATAATCGTACGCCATTCTTCGATTTAAAAAAATATCGGCATACCGCGGAATAATTTTTCCATACATATAAAACAAATCTCTTATAAAAGAGTTATTTATTTCACTAAACTCTAAACACAAAAAAAAACCATTTTTCTTAAGAACTCTCCAAACCTCTCTCAATGATTGATCTAGGTCTGAAAAATTTCGTAAACCAAAACCAACCATTACATAATCAAAACTTTCTTTTTTAAAAGGTAAGTTTTCAGCATACCCAGATATAATCTGAGCGTTTTTAATTTTTTTTTTTGCTTTCTTTAGCATTTCTATATTTGAGTCATAGATCAAACAATTACAATCTGCCCTATCTTTTAATAGTTTTGTTAAATCTCCAGAGCCGGAAGCTAAATCAAGCACATATGATTCCTTCCCAACATCTATGAGCGAAATTAATTTTTCTTTCCAACTTTTGTGAAGACCAAAACTCATTAAATCATTCATAAGGTCATAGTTATCAGCAACATTAGAAAAAATTTGACTAACAAATTTTTCTTTTTTATTTTTACTTAACGATTTAAAATTTTTTAAAAAATTATTCTCCATGCCTGAATTACCTGAAGTTGAAGCTGTCAAAAATTTCTTAAAACTTAATTTTCAAAAAAAAAAAAATAATAAAAATTAAAATTATTAATAAAAATCTTCGCTTTGAAATCCAAAATATTATTAAAACAAAATTATCTAATTTAATAATAACAAAAATTTATAGAAGAGGTAAATATTTAATACTATTACTTGAAAATAATTCAAGCTTGATAATTCATCTTGGTATGACTGGTTATTTTAGGATGATGAGTGAAGAAGATAAAAAAAAGCATGATCATTTAATTTTTTATTTTTATTCAAAAGTTCTGATTTTTAATGATGTAAGAAAATTTGGTTTTATAAAATACTATAATTTTCTAGAATTAAATAACTCAAAGCATCTTAAGGATATGGGTCCTGAACCTCTTTCAGATAGATTTAATTTAAATTATTTTACAAAAAAAATTAAAAGAAAATGTAGTGTTAAAAACCTACTTATGAACCAAAATTTTGTTGCTGGCTTAGGAAATATCTACTGTTCAGAAATTTTATTTGATGCAGGTGTTAATCCTGAAAGAATTTGCAATGAACTAAGTAAAGAACAGATCAAAAAAATAATATTATCAACCAGAAAAATTTTAAAACAAGCCATAAATTTGGGTGGCACTACAATAAAAAACTTTATTGTTAATAATGAAAAAATTGGTTATTTTAAAAATAAGCTAAAAGTATATGGAAAAGAAAACCAAAGTTGTCCTAGATGTAAGACTTTTGCTACAATTCAAAGAATTAAGCAAAGTGGTAGGTCCACGTTTCTCTGCACGAAATGTCAGATCTAATATGATATTTCTTTTATTTTTAATAGTAAAAGATTTTTGCTTTCAAGTCTCAGCAAGTGAATTTGTTTATGGACTTGAAGAAATTCCAGTTTACAGAGAAATGGAATATGTTGATGAATCAAACGTGTTATTTGATAAAATTAATGGCAGATATGTATCTTCAGAGATTATAGGTAACTATAATGTTGAAGAAATTGAGTCTTACTATTCATCTATTTTACCTAATCTTGGCTGGCTTAGAGTAAATGAAAATTTATTTGAGAGAGGTAGAGAGCACCTAGAAATTTCAGTTTTTGAGGAAGGTTCAATGTCAAAAGTTAAATTTAGCATTTTTCCTAAAGAATAATAAATTATTCTTGACCATAACAACTTTCAAAAGTATAAATTTACTGCTATGGCGAATATAAAATCTGCAAAAAAAAGAATTCTTCAGAATCAGAGAAAGTCTGAGATAAATAAATTCCGAAGGTCTAGAATTAGAAGCGGTATTAAAAACTTAAGTGGTTTAATTGCGAATAAAAAAAAAGATGATTCAAGAAGCAAATTCTTGGCATTAGAATCGGAGCTCTCCAAAGCTGTTTCAAAGGGTGTTTATAAGAGAAATACTGCATCTAGGATAATTTCTAGGTTATCTCAAAAAATCAAATCTCTCTCAAAGTAATTTTTTTTTTGTTTTTATTGATTCAATTTTTCTAATTAGTTAATCTAAAACACTTTTGGAAATTATTATGGAATTAGATTATGCTGGGGATTTGACCCCAAATGAAGCATGGGAAATGCTAAAAAGCGAAGAAAACTGCCATCTTATCGATTGCAGAACCTCAGCTGAATGGTCATTAGTTGGCGTTCCAGAACTTGAATTATTAAATAAAACCGTTTTATTTATAGAATGGCAAACATTTCCTATGATGGAGAAAAATCAAAAGTTTTTTCAAGACGTTTCAGATAAAATTTCAAGTAAAGAAACAAAAATTATCTTTTTATGTAGATCTGGTGCTAGATCTAGGTCTGCTGCGGAATTTATGACATCTCAAGGTTTTAATCATTGTTACAATTGTCTGGAAGGTTTTGAGGGAAGCCATAATGAATTTGGTCATAGAAGCTCTGTTAATGGATGGAAATTTCTTGGCTTACCGTGGAAACAGGGATGATTAAATGACAAAAGAGAATTCAAAAAACCTATCAGAGATTCAAGCTCAATGGGTTACAGTCAGAGGAAAAATTAGACAGAAAATTGGTGATGCGCAGTTTACGAGCTGGATAAAAATGCTCACACTTGAAGATTATGAGGATCATAAGGTTACTTTAAGTGTTCCAAGCAGTTTCATAAGAACGAGAATTATTGAGCAGTACTTAGATATTATTAAGAGCTACTGGTATGTTCAAAACTTACAAATTAACGACATTAAAATTATTGTCACAAAAAAAGATCAAGATGTAGAAAGCAAATCGAAAATTAAAGAAGAAAATAAAACAAAGAGCAAAGGTCCAAACGATGTTTTTAAATCAATAAGTTCTGATCTAGATAACAGGTTTACTTTTTCAAATTTTATTGTTGGCAAACCTAATGAATTAGCTTTTGCTGCAGCTAGAAGAGTCTCTGAGTCAGAGGACGTTCCATTTAACCCACTTTTTTTATATGGTGGCGTAGGTCTTGGTAAAACTCATTTGATGCATTCAATAGCACATGAAATAAAAAAAAGAAACCCTTTGAGAAGAGTTATTTATATGTCAGCTGAAAAGTTTATGTACCATTTTATTAAAGCCTTAAGATTTAAAAATACTGTTGCTTTTAAAGAGCAATTTAGAAATGTTGATGTTTTAATGATAGATGATGTTCAATTTATTTCTGGAAAAGAATCAACTCAAGAGGAGTTTTTTCATACCTTTAATGCTTTGATTGATCAAAGAAAGCAATTAATTATTTCAGCTGACAAATCTCCACAGGATCTTGAAGGGATTGAAGAAAGAATGAGGTCAAGGTTAGGTTGGGGTTTGGTTGCTGATATACATCCACTAACTTACGAGCTGAGACTTGGAATTCTGCAGGCAAAAGAAGAAAAATTATCAACCCGTATTTCAGCTAATATTTTAGAGTTTTTAGCACATAAAATTACAAGTAATGTAAGAGAGCTAGAGGGAGCTTTAAATCGCTTATCTGCATTTGCTTCTTTGGTTGGTAGAGATATAAATTTAGATATGGTTCAAGATCTGCTTAAAGACCTTCTGAAGTCTTCACAGAAAAAAGTTAATATCGAAGAAATTCAAAAAAAAGTGTCTCAACATTTTAATGTAAAGGTTTCAGATATGAGTTCAGCAAGAAGATCAAGAACTGTCGCTAGGCCACGTCAGGTTGCAATGTATTTGTCTAAAAACCTTACATCAAGGTCATTGCCTGAGATTGGAAGAAGATTTGGTAACAGAGATCATACAACCGTAATTCATGCTGTTAAGAAAGTTGAAGAGTTGATGAATAAAGATGCAGGTTTTGATGAGGATGTGCAGTTATTGATAAGAATGTTGGAATCTTAAATATGGAATTTTCAATTAAAAAGAAAATATTACTTGATTGTTTGTCACACTTTCAAAGTGTGGTTGAAAGAAGAAATACGATTCCAATCCTTTCAAATATTAAAATTAGTGCAGTTGAGGGTGGTCTTACTCTCACAGCTACCGATTTAATTATGGAGCTGAGTGAAAGTTTACCAGCGAAAGTGTCTTCTTCAGGAGGAATTACAATATCTTCACAACTTTTCTTTGAAATTATAAGAAAAGCTCCAGATAATACTGATATAACTCTCAAAGTTGATGAAAAAAGTGGATCTGTTTTCGTTTTATTTGGGGAATCAAAGTTTTCACTTCCTACATTACCTGTTGACGATTTCCCAGTAATGGATGCCGCTAAACTTGATGTGATTCTTGAATTAAACTCTGAAGAGTTAAAGAATCTATTAAATAATTGTAAATTCTGTATGGGTCTTGATGAATCAAGGCAATACCTTAACGGGATTTATTTACATAAAAATGAGGATCAAGTTACAACTGTTGCCACCGATGGTCATAGACTCTCAAAAAGTGTAATTTCTCAAAGTGATAAGAACTCCTTTGAGGGAATTATAATTCCCAAAAAGACTGTGATAGAAATTTCAAAGATCCTTGATGATTATGATGATAAAATTTCTATTAGTTTTTCAAAGACACGCATTAAGTTTGTCATTGGAAATTTAATAGTTGTTTCAAAGTTAGTTAATGCTTCATTCCCTGATTATGAAAGTGTTATTCCAAAAGATAATGATCAAATAATGGTGGTCGATTGCAAAAGTTTCAGTCAAACAATCGATAGAGTTTCAACAATTTCAGATGAAAAGTTTAGAACAGTTAAATTTTCAATTTCTGGTAACAATTGTGTTGTAAGTTCCTTTGGTAATGATAAATCAATTGGAACTGAGAACGTTGATGTCGAATTCTCTGGTTCAGAAATTTCAATAAATTTTAATGCACGTTATATTCTTGATGTTTTGGGTATAATTAAAAGCGGAAAAGTTAAGTTTTATTTTTCACAAAAAACAGCACCAACTATACTTGAGTCTGATTCTTTAAAAAATTCACTTTTTTTGATTATGCAAATGAGAGCATAATTTTCAATGAGTTCGAATCTAAGAATTGAAAAACTTATATTAAATAATTTTAGAAACCACGATTTTCTTAAACTAGATATTAAAAAAAATATGGTTTTAATATACGGAAAAAATGGTTCTGGTAAAACGAGTGTTTTAGAATCAATATCTTTATTCGATTCATCAAATGGATTCAAGGCATTAAATCTTAATGAGACGATAAATTTTAATTATAAGGGTCCACTAGAAATGTTTGGAGTTAATTTATCCTTAAAAACACTTGATAGTTCTAGCACGGTTGGATTAAGCCTTAGAAAAAAAAATAACATACTTAGAAAAGTTGTTAGCATAGATGGAAAGTTTTCAAAACAGAGTAATCCAAAGATTATGAACGTATATTCTGTTTTTCCAAAAATGACTTTTTTATTTCAGAACAGTTCTGAGGATAGAAGAGGTTTTTTAGATCAAATGATTTCAACAACTGATATAGAACACAGAAAAAATTTAATTAATTATGAAAAGTACAAGAGTGAAAGAATTAAAATTCTTAAAAAATGGAAAAATAGAAATACAGAGTGGCTTGATGCAGTGGAAAAAAAAATGGTTTTTTATGGAATGGTAATATGCGATTGTCGGCGAAATTTTTTAAAGAGTCTTAATCACATGTTATTAAATTTAGAATCATCACTTCCTTACTTTCAAGTAAAATTAAATGGAAAGTTGGATGAGCTTTTACTTGAAAAACCATCAATACAAGTAGAAGATTTTTTTTCTTCTTCTCTCAAAGAAAATAGAACGCGTGATTCAATTGTTGGAAGGACAAGTTTTAGTGCTAATAAAACTGATATAATAGTTTATGAAAAAAAATCTAATAAAGAAGCTAAGAGTTTTTCAACTGGTCAGCAAAAAACAATTTTGTTTTCAATGATTTTTGCTTTTATTAAATATCTTGAAACCATATCCTATGAAAGAACAATATTTTTACTTGATGATGTCTTTTCATATTTAGATGATAAGTTTATTTATCTGGTTTTGGAAAAATTAAATGAATTGAATGTGCAAATATGGATGACAGACGTAAAAGGAGACTGGATTTTTAAGGATAGAAGATACAATAAAATTGTTGATAAGATAAATATTGACGATAAAAGGTTTAAAGTTAGTTAAAATCAGATATAATAATTAAATCTAATTGGGAAAAAAAGTTTGACAACATCAGAAAATCCAGAGAATAATCAGAATTACGATGCTGAATCGATTAAAGTCCTTAAAGGACTTGATGCAGTTAGAAAACGGCCTGGAATGTATATTGGTGATACGGATGATGGTTCAGGTCTACACCATATGGTTTATGAGGTTGTTGATAACTCTATAGACGAGGCTCTAGCAGGCTTTTGTGATGAAATTACAGTTAAGATTAACAAAAATAATTCTATTTCAGTCATAGATAATGGAAGAGGCATACCTACCAATATTCACAAAGAAGAAGGGATTTCTGCTGCAGAAGTCATTATGACTCAACTTCATGCTGGTGGAAAATTCGATCAAAATTCATACAAAGTTTCAGGTGGACTACATGGTGTTGGTGTTTCTGTTGTTAATGCACTATCTGAGTGGCTTGAACTTACAATTAGAAGAGATAATAAAAAATACTATTTAAAATTTAGAAATGGAGAGGCTGAGACTTCGTTGAAAGAGGTGGGTAAAACGGAGAATAGCGGAACGGAAATAACTTTTTTACCATCTAAAGAAACTTTTAGTCTAACAGAATTCGATTTTAAAAAGTTAGAATTTCGATTAAGAGAACTCGCATATTTGAACGCAGGAGTGAACATACGTTTAATTGATGATCGGGGAGATAAAGAACTTATTTCAGAATTATCATCTAGAGGTGGTTTGAAGGGTTACGTCAAATTTTTAGACAAATCTAGAGAAGCAATAATAAACGATGTGATTTTCTTTAAAGCAAATGTTGAGAATATTTCTGTAGAATGCGCAATCCAATGGAATAAAAGTTATTACGAAAATTTTTTAGTGTTTACAAATAATATTCCTCAAAGAGATGGAGGAACTCATGTTGCTGGATTTAGATCTGCTCTTACAAGGACAGTAAACAATGCAATCAATAGTCTCGGAATGCAAAAAAAAGATAAAGTTAGTTTAACTGGCGAGGATGCTCGTGAAGGATTAACATGTATTTTGTCAGTTAAGGTTCCTGACCCAAAGTTTTCATCACAAACCAAAGATAAATTAGTTTCATCTGAGGTTAGACCGGTAGTGGAATCAATCGTATCAGAAAACCTTGCAAATTGGTTTGAAGAAAACCCCAAGGAAGCTAAATCTGTTATCACAAAAATTTTTGAAGCTGCAGCGGCTAGAGAAGCAGCTAGAAAAGCGCGAGAAGTCTCTCGAAAGAACTCTGCATTCGAGATAAGTTCCTTGCCTGGGAAATTGGCTGATTGTCAAAGTAAATCTCCAGAGAATAGCGAATTATTTATAGTTGAGGGTGATTCGGCAGGCGGTTCTGCAAAGCAAGCCAGAGATAGAAAAAATCAAGCGGTCTTACCACTAAAGGGAAAAATTCTTAATACTGAAAAGTCAAGACCGGATAAAATATTAAATTCAGCAGAAATTGGAACTTTAATCCAAGCACTTGGAACAGGATTTAAGCCAGATTTTAAAATAGATGAACTAAGATATCATAAAATTATTATTATGACAGATGCTGATGTTGATGGTTCACATATCAGAACTCTATTATTAACTTTTCTATACAGACATATGCCAGATCTTGTGAAAAATGGTTATGTGTATATTGCACAGCCGCCTCTCTATAAAATAAAAAAAGGGAAAATGGAATTATATTTAAAAGATGATAATGAACTTGAAAATTTTTTTATAAATGATTTAACCGAAAGGGCTGTTCTTGATCAAAAATCTGGATCTGCAGTGAAGGGTGAAGATCTTAAAAATATTTTTAATAAAGTAATTGGACTTGATAAATTATTAGACTTGATTTCGGGAAAAAATTTGAATTTCTATTTTCTTTTAGAGCAGGCTACCATTTCTAATTTTTTTAATTTTGCAAACTTTGAAAATCAAAAAAAATCAGAACAAACTCTTGAATACTTGCTAAAAAGGTTGAATTATAAAGAAAACCTTTGGTCAGCCAACATAAAAGATAATGAGATCATTTTTACAAAAAAAGAAAATAAAGTTGTAGAAAATTTTGTGATTAAGTTATCTTCACTTGATGAATTTAACTATGTAAGCTTAAAGAAATACAGTCAATTGATGCAAGAGTATTTTTTGAGTAGTTCAATTTTAAGCATTAATGACGAAAAATTTCAAATTAATACCCCAAAGGATTTAATAACTTTTGGTTTAGATCAATCAAAGAAATCATATTCTGTTCAGAGATATAAAGGTTTAGGTGAAATGAATCCTGAACAGTTATGGCAAACGACGTTAGACCCTGAATATAGATCAATTCTTAGAGTTGATATTGATGATGCGCAAAGAGCAGATGATGTATTTGAGGAACTTATGGGTGATGATGTTGAGAAAAGAAAAACTTTTATACAATCTAACGCAAAAAAGGTTTCAAACCTAGACGTTTAAATGCATATTTATAAAAAAAAAATGGAATAATAAAACTTGTGAAGGCTATTAAATGGCTATTTTTAATTTTTATTTGGTTAGTGCTTTTTCTGAGTATTGCAGTTACATGGTCTTTACTAAATTTACCAGAAACAGAGTCAATAAAAATTTCAAGACAACCTAGTATAACTTTTCTAGATAAACAAGGCAGAATAATTGCTTCTTATGGAGATATATACGGTCAATCAATTCAATATAGCGATCTTCCAAAAAATTTAATTAACGCTGTTATCGTAACTGAAGAT
>MDSZ01229053.1_pt1 | contig 10283 bp, 10 predicted proteins | sample 811201 | NCBI WGS metagenome assembly MDSZ01 (sample SAMN05326647, study PRJNA326480) | marine metagenome | isolation source: seawater | place: Indian Ocean: North | collected 2010 | reverse complement strand
TATTTCATTCCAATTGTTTGTAAATGATATTCCCTTATCATCTATATAGTATTCTGCTCTAGGTTTAGAATAAGTTACGTCATCGATATATTGAATTAAGTCATATTTTTCTAGCCATTCAATTACTAATTGTTTTCCAGTTTTACCATTTACTAAAGGTCTATCAGGTAATGCTTTTCCTGTAAAAATTATTAAGTTATATTTTTTAGATAGTTGTTTAATAGCATCTATAGCTCCTTCAATGGGTTCACCATAACAAGTTCCATCATACCAACCCTTATTAAAGTTATGGATAACTCCATCAAAATCAATGGCTAAATTGTTTCTTTCGTTTTCTAATCCCGGAGGAACAGTATTGTAAGAAATTTCATTATTAATGTTTAGTTGGTCAAATCTTCTACTTCTAGCTTTTTTAGATATGCTGGGGCATTGAAATCCTGCAGCATGGATTAATTGGTATGTAAGAGCTAATGATAATACTTCTGAGGTATGGTAGTATATCGTGTCTTGGTTAATAAAAGTAATTTTTGGATTAAGATCATCTTTAGGAACTGCTGCTATTAATACTGCAGGCACCCCCATTTCTACAGCGTATTCTAAAGCATTCATTATAGATTTAGAACTGTCACTATTTGTTGAGCATGAAAATGCTATTACTAATGAATCTGATAAATCTGAAGTTCTAAACCGTTGTTCTAACCATACTTTAAACCAGGTATCAAATGAATTATCTCCTATTATTGATGTAGCTGTAATTCCACTACCAGGGCATAATACATTTTTATCTGTAAGTCTACTCATATCTACAGCAGCATGATCTGTTACTCCCATATTACCGCCATTACCAATCATGTATATAGTTTTTTTAGAATTAAACAGGTCTTCTACCTGCTGCCATTCAGGGCTTCTAACTATACTTTCAAATTTGTGATTAAAATTTTCAAATTCTACTATATCTTTCATTTATTTTATATTAAAATGTTACGTTTTCAAACTTTGGATCTTGTACATAATTTTGAAGGATACTATCCATACTAACTTTTGGGTTTAAACATATGTTTTCTTTAAAATATTTAAACTGTTTATTTATATCATGTACGTCTCCATTATCTCCTTTCCTAAAAACCTCCTTTATGGTATCCAAATCTGAACTACCATAATCTGGGTGATAAGAAGCATATGTACTTCTGTAAAAATCAATTCCAGTAATATGTAATTCTTTAATAGGATAAGTTAATATATCTAGGATAGCTATTAACCCAGAATTGGGTCTAGTTTTTAGATCCTTACTTAAGGAAGACTTTAACTCGTTGTATAAATTATTATCAATTACCTCTGTGTTAAAATATTTCTTTAATACAGATATGTTAGCTTTACATCTATCATTAAAAAACCATTCTGTTTCAGGGTATGTACATTTGATTAGTTTTGGGGAAATAGAAGAATAAGTATTAAATCTCTGATTATCTATAGACCCATCAAAATATATTATATCAGTTTTAGCTCCTAAATCTTCAACTAGTTTAGGGTTATTAGTATCGTGTATATTATTTATCCTAACAACTAAGTCAAATGAGTCAATAAAAGATCCTAATTTTGCACCTTCTAAATATGAAGAAGGACCTACAATAGCTACTTTTTTATCTCTAAACATATTATCTTCCTTTTAATTTATCTACCGACTTATCTAATGCTAATACTTTTTTAGGAAAAGGAACCTCCCAACTACTTTCAGGGGCACAATATCCACAATTTAATATTTTAGTTGGTGGGTTATCAGTAAAATATTTATTCAAATGTGATTCATCATGCCATACGGCTACTATATCGTTTTTTAAGTCTTCATTAATATTATCACTTATAACTTTAGACATATTTAAAAATTCTTTAGAAGACCCCCCATTAAAGCCACCACAACAATATTGTTTAATATTTTCCTTTTTAGTATACGCAGTAGATTCAGGACGAGTTTCAGGGGTACCTTGTTGTTTTTCTTTAGTAAAAAAACCAGGATGTTGAACCCCTAATAAATCTTCTATTACTTCTTCTTTAACATAGTCTACTATGCTCATATCAGCATCTAAGTAATATATGTAATCATATTTTTTTAATAGTTCTTCAGCCATTAAAAAATAGTGATACCTAAATAAAGTATCGCCAGGGTAACCTTGTGGTTCGATTTTTATAGGATAAACAGAATGTTTAAATTTAAAGTCTACATCATCTGTCCATATGAAATAATCTTTTTTATATTCAGGTAAAAAATATTTTTCTATAGAAGTATGTAACTGGTCTAAAAATAATTTATAATTATTTGTTGCTATATTTAATATTGCTATTTTCATTTTTTATTTATTATACTCTAGTCCAAGATTCTGGGATTAAATCATTATCATTTATATTACCATAAGCGGGCCCAAACCATTTTTTAGGGGCTATAACTGTTTTATGGGGGTTTCTATTTAACCAAGCTCCCCACCATGAAAAAGAAGAATTGGCTATTATATTATGGTCACATAAAGACATTAAATATAATTCAATATAATCAGGGTGTCCTCCTTTAGAAATATTTAACGTATCCATAACATCATTCCCATTTATAGTATTTTGAGTTATAAAATGGAAATTATCTCCTTTAAAATTACTTTTAGCCCACTCAATATCATCACTAAAAATGAAAAAATTACTATTTTTATCAAAATATTCTATAGCCTTATTATAATAATCCATATTTTGAGTAGGGTGGTGAGAAGAATATTGAGGTAATAAATAATCTCCTCTTCTAATATGTAAACTAACTTTATTATCTAGTTTTAATAAATCTTTCCAATTATTATTTATGTATTCTAAATCATTATCTGAAATTTTTAAAATTTCTAATATTTCATCTCTGTATTTAGAAAAATATTTTTCAGATTGGAAATACCCATCAACTGCTAAACCAGGGGTGTAGTCTATTTTTTTATAATGGAAATAAGGTTCCCTATAAAGATTATGGGTGTAAATTTCGTTTGAGAAATTTAAATTTCTAAATATATTATCCCTATAGGGTAATTGTTCTTTATTGAAGTTAAATACAGGTTTTGCATTATTTTCTAAACCTAAACCTAAAACAGCAGCTATGCAAAATAATTGGTTTCCTAAACCTAAAGTTTGCACACCAGCTCCTAATATTTTACATGTTACAAAGTCTTCCATTAATAAAGGGTGTTTAACTATATTGTATGGTTTTTGATTTCGTATTTCATTTTCTAAATCCTGACCTGCCATTTCTTCTCTTTCTATACCCCTTTGTCTATTAGAAAGAGTTTGATTAAAAGCATACGTAGGAAAATCTACTACCCCTATTTTATTAGGGGGGCACATTTCTAAACATGGATAAGAAGTTGCTAAATCTTCAGCGTGAAAGTAATATTCATTGGTTTTAGAATATCTTAAATCTTTATCTTGAATTTTTTTATATAGCCACCATTTAAAAGTTCTTAAATGGCTAGCTCTCCACCAATCTTTTCTATAAGAGTTATTTTGGTGGATTGAATCTGAATAGGGGCTGTTTTGGGGGTTACCGGGCTGTGCTTCTGGGTAAGTATACATTCCTCCATATGTCATCCATGGAGATACTCTGTTATAATATTCGTTAAGCTTAGATAAAACCTTATCATCAAATAACCAATCATCACCATCAACAAAAACTAAAATATCTTCATCATTATCCATAAAATTAGTAATATTCTTATTAGAAGGACTTACATTATATCCTCTTTTCTTATTGATTGGGTTATTAATAACGGTCCAATTAGATAAATTATAAGTTGATACAATTTCATTTACTTTATTTATAGTATTATCTGTTGAAGCATCATTTATATAAAGAACATCATAATTAGTATACGTTTGATTTAATATACTAGCCATATTAGGTTCTACCCACTGTTCATTATTATATGAAGGTATTACAATTTTGAATTTATTTTGGTATTCCATTGTTCTATGTCATAAAATTTTCTATAGTTTCTTTTTGCCATTTCACTACATTCTTTATAAAAAGAAGGATCTTTTAATGCTATGGCTAATTTTCTAGCTGATTCTACATCTTCAACATCAACACTTAAAAGGGGATGACATAACCTTTGAGTATCTACTTTTGCGTTACCAATACACGGGATACCAAAATATGCACAATTTAAGCTAAAAGTTCCAGCGGCAATTGTAGGCATTAAATGAACTGCAAATTTAAAGCGTGATAAGCTTTCCATCCATTTCAACCATTCTAATCTGGGTAAGTGATTTAAATCTGGTATTTGATCTTCGTTTTCCCTTTTAGCATGTGATTCTTGGGTCCATTTTTCTACCCCTAATTCGTCTGCTACTAAATAACTTTGAAAACCCCCATACCATCTAGCAAAATTACCTCCAATTATAACTTTTTCTTCAGGAGCAGGAGTAATATCTTTAAGTTGATCTTCTATAAGGAGAGAAGGTATTACATTTATTTCTTTATTAGGAAATAATCCTTTATAAAATTTAGTATCAAAATCATTATGTGCAAATATACTATCACACTTGGCTAAATTATTATAAAAATTAAATTGATCAGCTATTTCATAATCATTAAATAACCATGTAGGACCTTCTTGTATGTAATGTACTTTATTATTATTACTTTTTAGAATATCTATAAAATTACTTCCTAATATATTTGACCAAGGATTAATTCGATCATTTATTTTAACCCCAACCATATTTAAACTTAATTCACCCTTTGGGAGTATTAAAAATACATGATCTTGATCTTTAACTTTAAGACAATGTTGAAGAGGAATGTGTTCTGCGTTAAGAGCATACATCCAAGCTATTTCAGTCCTCATGTTAGAATCATCAGATGAAACCTTACCAAACCATTGCGCTTCTGTGATAAAAGTTATCTTTTTCATAGATTTATACTAATATCCTTTCTGGGAGCTTCTTCTTTAAATACTTCAATACACAATACATTTTTATCATTAATTAAAATGTATCTTCCATCTTTAGTTTCCAATTTAGTAAATTGCCCTTGTTTAACACTTTCACTATTTATATTAACAAATGTTCTTTTTTCACCCCCTATAAAGTGGATAATTTGAGTAACCCATTTACCCTGGGTTTTTATAGATGATTCTAAGTCAGGCATTGAAAAATTCTTTTACTTTATCGCATACATAATCTACATCTTCAATAGTCATCCCATGGTGAGCTCCTAGTAAAAATCCATTTTTCATAATGGTGTCTGCATTATTAAAATCTTGCAAATATTCTCTATAAACTGGATGGCGAGTTACATTTCCTGCAAATGTTACTCTGGTTTGGATATTATTGTTTTCAAGAAAAGTAAGCAGTTCAAATCTTTTTTCTGTTTGGAGGGGGATAGCTAACCAATTTGGTTTAAGGCTATCGTTTGGAAGAATTAGATCCCCTACACCTTGTAAATTTTCTAAATATCTTTCAAAGTTTTCTCTACGGATTTTAGAGAATTTTTCAAAACGCTTTAGCTGTACTAAACCAAAAGCAGCATTCATTTCACATGCTTTCATGTGGTAACCTAGTACGCTATACAAAAATTTATGGTCATAAGGAATACCATCAACACTATGGTTAAATCTATCATCTATGATTTCAGAATCGTTACCTAAACGACCCCAATCTCTGTATTGGAGGCATTTAGTAACATGTTTTTGGTTATTAAACATAACCATTCCACCTACACCCCCTGCAGTGATTACATGTGAGGCATAAAAGCTAGTAGTAGCTACATCAGTACATTCTGTTTTAGTAATGGTATCAGCTGAATCTTCTATTAAAAAAACATCACTACGTCCAGCATTTACTAAAGTAGATTTAAGAAATTCCCAATCAGGTTTATTACCTATTAAATTAGGTAGCATAATAGCTTTTACATCATCATCTATAACAGCCATTATATCATCAACAGTAGCACAATAAGTAGTTAAATCAACATCTACAAATACAGGAATGTATCCTAACTGAATAATTGGTGCTAATGTGGTAGAAAAAGTACATGCAGGAGTAATGATTTTACTACCTTTAGGAAGATCTAAAGCAGCAATTGCTAATAAACATGCGGATGAACCTGAATTTACAAAAACTCCAAAATTTTTACCAAATCGTTTAGCAATAGCTTTTTCAAATTCTTCGGATTTAGGGCCTTGTCCTCCTAACCATCCTGATCTTAGGGCTTCTTCTACGGCTTTAATTTCTTCTTCTCCGTAGGATTCAAATTTATAAGGGGCATACCATATTTTTTTCATAACGTACTATAAAATTTATTTTGATGTTCTTGCCTGCTTATAGTTTTAGGGTGAATTAAACAAAATTCAGCGTTAGCAGGTAATTGAGTTTGGGAAGTATGTCCTGTAAGGACTTCATGTACTTTACTTATCCATTTAATTTTAGGGGTATTTTGCAGTATACGGCATTGATAGTCAGGGAAGTTAATTCTACCCTTAGTGTCTTTTATCCAACCCCATCTTTGTATATGTTCTTGGGTAATCCCATCTACAGTATTAATTCGAGGAACCCAGAATACTTCTATTTCGGGGTTTTCTCTTAAGAAATAATGTACTGTTTGAATTAGGTATTCATCGGGTACTTCATCAGCATCTATTTGGAATACCCAATCTCCTTCACAATTATCTTTTAGGTTATTTTTGAATGCTGCGAAATCTCTATTAAGAGGAAATTCAACTACACGTATTTGTCCTTTATATTTGTCCAATACTTTATAAACATTACCTGTGGTATTACCCTGGTCACATTGAACTACAATTTCATCAGTATCCTTTTTATACTTAGTAAGTTGTTCTAAAAGTCTATCTATTTCCTCATGTTCATTATGAACACATATTGCAAAACTAATCTTCATATTCGTCGTTCCAATTTTTATTACTCAGCATCAAATAACCCTATATTTTCGGCAGCATCCATAAAACACATCTTATCATAACGCTTTATGTTTTGCATATCCATTTTATAATCATAATATTGACCTGGGTTCAAAAGATCAGGATATTTTTCCTTTTCTTCTTCAGTTACAGGAATTGCTTTAACTGCAGCCCAATACCAATCTTTAACTCTTTTATTCCATTCAGGGAATACCATTCCTTTTTCTTGTAAGTTAATAACTTTAGGATACCAAGCCAAATTATTATGTACTTGCTTTAAATCTTTGATTAATTCTGCTGTTAGTTCAAAATTTTCTTTTTCAAAATCACTACCATCTACTATTTGACTACTAGTGTTCATACCACAAGTCCAACAAAGGTAAATATCTATACCATTGTTAGTTGTTTTAGAACACGCATCAGATCCACAACAGGGACATTCTATTAAATTATCCATTTACTTTATTTAATTTAGGTAATACAGGTTGTTTTGGTTCTATTTTTTTTAACTCGGGTAATTTAAGAGTTACATTAGAAACTATATTAACATTGTCTAAATGGGTTTTCAAAATTTCACCCATTTTGTCTAAACTAAAGTTTTTTTCTAAAAACTTAGTTTGTTTACGGCTTTGTTCTATATATTTTCTATAATTTTTGTATACATCCTTTATTGCCCTAGATGCAATTTCAGTATTAACATTAAACCAATTAGCTTCTTTTATTAGCCATTTATTAGCCGCTGATTCATGAACAGGTTTTAATTCTCCTCCTAATAATATATTATACTCAGGTTTAATAAAGTCTATATGACCACTCCAATTAGTTGCAATTACAGGTTTGCCAGTAATTGCTTGTTCAAGTAAGGGACGACCAAACCCTTCGCCTTTAGTAAATGAAATAAACGCTTTAACTTTTGGGTCATTATTAATTTGATTTAATTCGTTATCTGTAAATTCCCCATGTAAAAGATAAATATTAGGTAAATTGGTTTTATCTTTAAACTTGTTTTTTATTTCATTTATTCTTTCTAGTACATCTTCCTTATCTATAATACTATAACCACTGAATAAATTAGTTTTTAATAGTAGGGCAGGTTTAGGGCCTTTTTTATTAAAGGTATCTAAAAAAGTTTCAATTAGAGTACCTATAGACTTTCTATCCTCCCCGTGGTTACCAGGTAACCATTGTCCTGTAAATAAGAAACAAAAATTTTCTTCTATGTTGTCTAATAAATTAGACTTTTCGGGTTTTTTAAAATATTTATCTAGATCTAAACCTTCGAATAATATTTCTATAGGTTTTTCTAATTTTACAATACCTACAGGATTCCCTTTATCGTCATTTTGGGTAAATTGTACTTCTCTAAAAGTATCTTGGGTAAATTTTGAAGAAACTAAATTTAAATTCATTTTATTCATTCCCTGTACCCAATCTGGAGGTGGAACTGTAGATTCTATTCCCGCAGTAACCCCTATATTATAATTTCCTATAGGTTGGAATTCACTAGGAATAGTGATTTGAATCCAAACATCAGGTTTTTTTATTTCCCCACCAGGATGATAAAAGGTTTTTAAAATATCATCTTCTTTTAAATATCCCCAAGGGGTATTTCCCCACATTTGGGGTAAAATTTTAATATCCCATTCATCTCCCTTTGTTTTTATAAGTGAGCGAACAAAATCTCTAGAGCGGTGCCCATATCCGCTAAATGTATCTATAGGGCAACTAACTATACAAGTTGGTTTCATAACTTAATTTCTTTTAGTTTTTGTTCAAATTCAGGAGTATATTGAACAGGGTTAGGATTATATGTAGATTTTTTATTTTCTACTTTTTCTATATTAAATCTTTCACGTGGAGTCCAATTTTTAAATAATGTATTAATATTATCTATAAAGTTTTGACCCATACCTTCTGCTGTCATTCTTGTTTCATCTGAAAGTAACCATTCTCTACCTTTAAGGCCTCTACGGTTGATTTCTTTTCTACCTAAGTTATAACATCTTAAAAGAGCTAAACCAGCGTCTTCAATATCTACTTGACTAGAGTAGATATATGGAGTTTGGGGAGAACCTTTTAATGAACGAGTTTTAGGCCACATTGGGATTGCCCATTCACCATGTTTTTTATATTTACCATTACTATTAGTAGGGAATTCAGTATTAAAGTTAATCCAGTCGCCTTTTTCATCTTCAAACCTCATTTGATCTTGCATACCTCCTTGAACAGGGGCAATTGCCATATTACCTGCCATTATACCCTCTGTAAGGGATAATCCCCAACCTTCATTATCAGTCATCATAAATTGGGCATCCGCTAAATTATAATAAAAATTAAGGGTTTTATCATCACATTTACCTTGTGTGAATTTAACTTTAGCTCTTTTAGGGTCACAAGTAGCTTCTATTACGGCAGGGATATCAGTACCATTTGGATCTACTTTATCAGTATGTAATATGAGTAAACAACGTTCAGCCTGTTCATCAGTAAGTTGATCAGTAAATATTCTCCAAGCAGTAATTACATCACCAGGATTTTTACGTCGTATGTTTCTATTATTCCAAAATACTACAAAGTCATATTCTTTTTCTTCAAAGAATTTTTCTTTAAATACTTCAAATTCAAAGTCATTAACTATAGGGAAGAATTTTTTCTCATCTATTCCATGAGGGACATATTGTATTTGCCAATCTTCTTTTGGGTGATTTCGAAGTACATTTTTAACTAAATTTTCAGTTTGTTTTGAAATGCAAAGTAATAAATCATCAGATCTATAATATTTTTCATTCCACATAGGATAAGGTAAATCATCCCAAATAGTGTAAAAAATCATAGGGATTTTAGTTCTAATTTCCCTTTCCATTTCATATAACCAATGCCAATATCTAGGATCAGTAAAATGCAAAATTGCATCTGGTTTTTCCTGATTTAATAGCTGTCTAATTATTTGAGAATCACCATAACCATCCCACGGTATTACTTTTACATCAGAATCGTTTAATCCTGTAATTCCGTTTACTTGATCACTAAGATTAAATGCTTGTCCCTGTTCAGGGTGTTTGACAGCAGCACCTAAATTAACCCAATTAAAATGGTGGGCAGTGTTCAATACTATTTCTTTAGCCATAGTGCCTATACCACTATGTAATCTAATATCGTCGCAGAGGAATAATATTTTTTTTCTTTCCTCCTTAGGAATATAACCTTTTTTCATTAAATAAAACCTTTTTATTGTTTATAACCCACTACCACTAATAGTGAGATCAGTATGTGTATGAAGAGATTTTTCAAACTCCTCATCAGTTAAATAAAGATGTATACTTCTATTAACTAATTTTTGAAGAT
>MDSZ01112549.1_pt1 | contig 10283 bp, 8 predicted proteins | sample 811201 | NCBI WGS metagenome assembly MDSZ01 (sample SAMN05326647, study PRJNA326480) | marine metagenome | isolation source: seawater | place: Indian Ocean: North | collected 2010 | reverse complement strand
TGGCGAACAGTTTTTCACTGGATTGTGCATCATGTGAATCACTAAATGATTGAATGATGGCGGGGAAAGAAACTTTGTGTCCCGTTGGTATATGCTCAAACATTAATTTGTAATTTTTATCTTGAGCATGTTTAACGATAGAATATCCGGCGTCTTTGCCGCTGTATACCCCTATCGTGTGTCTCCTGCCTTGTGCCATGTTATTCGACCCCTACTTGTGGAGATGAGCCTGGAGCACCCATGTGACTATTTACCAATCTACCGAACTCTCGTTTATTAACTTTCATGACAGTATCGCCCTTGCGGCTAACGCTGGCGTTTATCGCATCTAACTTTACACCTAGGTTTGCCAACTCTCTGATTATAGCCTGATCTCCCTTGCTAGCACCAAGTCCGACGTTTGATAACAATGCCGAGCCAAATGACTTAAATCCGTTCTCAAAATTAGAATTATTAACCACAGCGGACCTTGGCGGCGGAATAACAAGTTCTGGACCTTCTTCTCCCACGACATGTGGTCCTTTCATTGTAGAATTAGTTCCGTCTGCAAGAAATCTTTTGCCCATGGAGTAAGCATCTCCTGCAAGCATGGCTATATTAAGCCCTGGGACGAAACGAGCGCCGAGTTTGGCGGCTGCCATTAGTCCACCCTTTTTTTTAAGCCAACCGCCGAGGCCACCAAGTAAACCTTTTTTTGATATTGTATCTCTCATCGAACCAAGAGCACCACCTCCTGGGACTTTTTTGCCGAGTTTTTCTAATACCGATCCCACACCATCTTTTACTTTATCGCCAATTTCTTCGGCAAGATCGTCCTTGGCATCAACATCTTTAGTGATCATTGGATTAGATGGGGTGCCAAGCTTTTCCCCAATTCCCAATAAACCTCTAATGCCTTTAGCAGCAATTCCGCCTGCTTTGGCAATGCCAACTGCACCAGCAATGGTTCCCAGCGTACCACCAATTTTTGGAATAAACTCTCCAGCTTTTCTACTGAATTCAAGAAATTTTGCCATAAAACTCATCATGTTTTTTACAAAGGTAATAACGGGTGTTAGGGCGACTGTTAATTCAGCAGCTAATGCCAATAATTCGTCTTTAAGTGCCATAGCTGCTTTGAGATTGTCCTCTCTTTCTTTTGCCTGCTTCTTTTGTTCTTCGGTTAATTGCTCGGCATTCATCAAGTTTCTAAGTTCTACAGTTGACATACCCGCTGCGTTTGCTATAGCTTGTTTTTGGAACACAGTCAAAGAATCAAAATCTCCAACGGCACCCCCAAGCTGTTCTCTAAATGTGTCGATAAACGCTTGCGGTCCTTCCATTTGTGCCTCAAGCAGCGACATTGTGTCGAACATCTGTGTTCCAAGAACGGCATTAAGGCTTGAAGCAGCGCGACCCGCATCTTCAAATGTCATAAATTTATCAGCAATGCCAGTTAACTGATCTATTGATAGCCCAGTTTCTATCGCTTGCTCAGATAGTCTTTTAAATGCAGGACCGATTTGCCTTTCTGATAAGTTGGCAAGTTGTGGTAATGCTTTATTTAAATCGCTAACTGCCTGACCAATGGAAATGCCGAGTTCTTGCGCTAATGTTTCTGCTCCTTGAGTCAATTCCATTGCTGCGGTTTCTGTCATCCCAAAAGACTTAGTGGCTGTCTGCATAACACCCACAACATCACCACTTGCCGCTCCAAGTCGTTGTAGTTCAGATACTTCATCTGCTATAGCTGTCTGAGTGTCTGCCGCCATGAGTCCAAATCCAGACAAGCCTCCGATTAAATCAGCCATTGCTGCGGCACTGTCAGCAGCGGAAATACCAAATTTTCTATTTTCTTTTTCTAATTCAATAATCTGGCTATTATATCGTCCGCCTGCACCAGTTGCTTTATTGAAAGATGCTGTTGCTTGGTCATTTGCTAAAGCAAGACCAATCGACCCTTCGGCAAGTTTTTGTGCTACGGAAACGCCAATATTGAAACTTGTTAGTGTTTCATCAACCGTTTTTTTGGCTTGCCCAAATGCTTCACCTACGTTACCAGCTTCGGAAGTCAGCTTTACAAAGGAGCCGATAAGTCCGTCACTCGAATCAGTGACACCTGTAAGTGTTTTAATCTTATGTTTAAGGGCTCTATCGAATTTTTCAAATGGAGCTATTGCATCATTTGCTGCGTCGGCAAGGTCTTTTAATCGTTTTTTAAACGCTTCAAGTGATGGACCAGAGTCGGCAGCAGATCCAGTAAGAGCCTTAATGTTGCTCTCTAACCTATCAAACAAGCCAATAAAATCGTCAGCCGCACTGGTATCTGCAAACTCTTTTTTTAATTGTTGAATTTGATCAACAAGTTCTTGTTGTGCTTTTGATAGAGCCACGTTTAATTATTCTCCCTACTTAAATGGCCACTTGATCCCCGTATCTCTTTCAAAAGATTTAATCGCACGATCAAGCTGTGCCTTTGTTCTAAGTGTCTCAGGCTTGTCTAAACCATAGCGCTTCATTGCTTTGAGATATCTTGCCTCATTACCAAGAGCGCTCTTAAACGAGTCCACTTGCTTTCTTGTGCCAGAGATCCTAACGGGCACAGAGCGTCCACCAAACATGCCACCGAGGATTGTCTCAATCGCACCACCCATCATTGCAAGCCAGCTTTCACTAAGCAAGTCTGTTTCGCTGGGGTTTAAATTAATTTCAATTGGCACCAAATCATTTGGTTCGTTCATTGTATAGACCTCCGAATGCACTTATCTCTTATAAATAGTTTCACATAAAAAGAAACGGGCATTAATTGCCCGTTTTTATTTATTGGATTTTTTCATCTGTTTTTCTTGTTCTTCAAAGTGTTGAACCAATCTATTAACAAACCAATCTCTTAGCTTAATAGGTAAATTGTAGGCTTCGATAAAACTCCAGCCTCCATGCATCTTTAAATAGAAAAACTGTTCATACACATATTGCATGTATCCATCATTGAGGCCAAAAAAATTCCGAAGTAAACGGCACCTCCGTTTCAGTTACCGCACCGCAAGACGAACATTCAGTTTGTTGAGACATATCAATGTTAGGGGTGACAACTTGCATACAAGCTCGAAGAAAGCGAGCGTCTTGTGCAGGCATGTTATCGATAAAACTGGAAATTTCTGCACCAGAAGTAACATCATTAACGGAAACAACAAGCTTTTTTAATAAATTAGTTGATGTAGCATCTGGAAGTTTGTGCTTCTTTAGCTTATCTGCCAAATTTTGTAACTCTGTCTCGTCTCTTCCAGTTAACAAACGGAATTCAACAAGATATTTTGTCACTGGTAATTCTGCAAGAAAGGTTCCCCTTTCAGTAAGTGATACCTGGCTATCTTCTCCTGGCTTGAGACCGTGATTAATCTCCAATTTTGATAGATCAAATTCGTTTCGAACTGTCTCACCGCAAGCGGGGCACTGTAGCTCGACAGCATAGTCCTGACCATATCCTGAAACTCTTGCGGATATTAACATAGCATTTCTATCACCCACTAAAAGTTCGTTAACATCGATATTTTGATCAACGATTAGGTTTTCCAACAACCTATCAACCGCCAAACCTTTTCTAAGTAATGCGGGTGAAGTAAGAATGTCTTCATCCCTTGCTGTCATATACCTCATTTCAACAACTTCCTTATCACGAAGCGGGTGCTCGTTGTGATAATATTGTCCACCTGAAGGCAGTTCAACAAACTCTGTTGGAGTAACATATGAAAGACTTGCTGATCTGGCTACGGGCGCTTGTTCAGTTGCCGGACCTGCATCAACAGGGTTGGTTGAAGCAGCAGGACTCATTGCAGCAGTTGTCCGCTGTTCGTTTCTAGACATATACACCTCTTTTTTTATTGTCTAATCATAGTATAACGTATCTATGATAATACTTTAAATAGTTTTTAAAAAATATTTATAAAACTATCTCAAGATCGAAGTTTTTCATTTTTGACTGCGTATTCTGCCCAATCGTATTGAACGGTGACAGAAACCTCGACCATTTCTTCGGAATCATACGAGTGACTTCCAAAGTTAACATCTGTAAAGAAAGAGTTAAGCAATTTCCATTCGCCTTTAATCTTTGATTCATTACTTCCGCGATCAGTGGCAATTTCTAAGATTTTGATATCAGTTTTTGCGCCAACAGCAGTAGCTTTTGTAATTGTGGACATTGTTGCGTTGCTGACTGAGGTGGGAACCTGAACTCCTGCGGTTTGCAAATAATTATATAAAAGCTGCGAAGCGTTGGGACTTACTGGATCTACCAATGTTAAATCGATGGAGTTCCAAGTAACACGACCAGGATAATAAAAAGTGTGATTAAAAAACTGATGGTCGTTTGAACTAATACTATACGAAGGACGATCAACAGATTTTGCAAGATATTGCACATTTTGTTCCCCGCCGTTACCATCAGGAAGTGATAGTTCCACTAAAAATCTAAATTGTCTTTTTGGTTCAAAGCTTGGATTAATCCAAAAATCTGTTTTACTCATTATTTATAAGTCTCCGTGTGTAATATATAGTCTCTTGTTTGTTAATCCTCAAAGCCCGCACCAGAATTTGTAATAACAAAATCGAGAGCAATGAATTCGATAGATCTGGCAGGCTTCAAGAAGATCTTGGCATACAGCACATTTCTATCGATCAACTCTGGAGTTGTTGTGCTATCATCAAGCACGATTCTATAATCGGTAAGACCCAATCGTGCCTGCACCCCGCGCAAGAACTCTTCCGCCTTACTAGTAAAGCGGTTCCAAGTTGCTTGAACGTTTTGATCAAATAATGTTGTAGCTGCAATTCTGGAAATTTCTTTCTTAACAAAAATCATTAAGCGTCGAACATTAATTCTATCAAGTGCCGATGGCGTAACTTGAAGTGTTTTTTGTCCAAAGATTACAATGCCCTCTGCGGGGAATGTGGCAATTGGATTAATATTTGCCTCATAAAGATCATCGCGGTTTTTAGATGTCAATCGCTCACGCGCTTGAATCACGGGTAATCCTGCTGACCCTTCGGTAAGACCGCCGCGAGTAAAGCCTGCGGGAGCAAACCAAAGTTCTGAATTTCTTTGTGCGCTTGAGAAAGTTCCAAGAGCAACAACCGAAGGCGGAACAAACACTAAGCTATCGGAAATACTGTCACGAATCTGTACCCATGGGTAATACGCACATCCATAGCTTGTATTAAGCCTGCGATTGGTTAAATTAGTAATTGCGGTCGAGACCGAGCCTCGGTTACTTTGAACCGATTGTGTGTTCTCTGTTTGAGCACGATATCCCGAATCAATGTCGATAACGGCGAGTGCATCACCACGAGCCTCACATGTCTCAATCATATGACTTGTTAGTGCCGCGTTGTATATACCAGGCGCTGCCAATAAGTTGTATTCGACCTCTTCTGGGTTTGCCACTGTATCAATGGCACGACGCACACTATAGAAAGCATAGTTTGTTGTATCGGACCCACCATTTATATCAGTGTTATTGAACGGCTCTGCTTCTCTAATATCGAGTCCATCAAAGCCACCTTGAAGGGGAACTGTAAATCTATTATATCCCATATCGAGAACTTGCTCATACGTTCCGCTGCGTGCCGAGAACGAATTACCGGCTGCTCGCGAACCCGAAACATAAACTGCAACTTCGCCTGTTGCTGCAATGTTCGATGAACTTAAATCATCGAGTGTGAAGATATATGAATATTCTGTTGAGTCTACCACAGTAAAGCCATTGACTGCGTTTGGAAGGACACGAACTAAGTCAAGATAGCTGTCTTCAAAACGGTTGCTGCCAGCCTGAGTTGTATCGATACCAAAATATGCATCCAGGGGATCTGAAATATTTCCGTCAGAGGCACTTACTCGTAAATTAATCGTAGGATAAACCAGAGACCCAGTAAAATCATATGCTTGCCCTGCGCCGATACCAGTGGCTAAAAAGGTTACATTAGCATCATAGGGGAGCCCAATGTCTCCAATACCGTTAACCCATCTATCTGTGGGCTCTGAGGTTCCAGACTGCCAAGACCAAGTTTTTTGACGGATAGGTCCGTATGAACCAAACGGAAGGAGACGGGGGTTACTGAGTAGACCTTCTTTAACATCAGGGTCTACTTCAACACGCACAATTGACGAGGCATTGGGATAATCCCCATAAACACGATGTCGTCGTTCCGTATCATCCCATTCAATAAACTGATCACCAATTACTCTCGCAATGTATCTAGGTGAGTTAGGGTTAAGGTTAAGAGAACTATATCGCTCCAAAACAATTGGGGCGTTATCATTATCTCGTGCGTCACGAACTTCAACACCAAAACTTCCAAAAAGATCAAAATCATTTGTTGATTTCTTGATGTCTACAATAGAAATTTTCACTTTCTTTTGTTCATCTTCTCCCGCATCAAGAGTGTGGAACTTAAACAACTTTTTAGTATGCTGTGTGGCGTCAAAGCCTGAGAAAGCCGATTGATCATGTTGGGAAAAAATCCATGGAGTTTGTGCAGCCTGAAATCCAAATCGGAAATTGGCTGCATTATAGTTATTGGTACTTTCGTCAAGTCCGAGGATTGCTGCATGAGAAGAAGTAGCAGCGTATGTTGCTAAATGACGTTCGAATGTTGGACCAAGCCAGTAAGTTTCTTGGTTTGCCGTTCTTGTAATATCTGCATTAACAAGAGTTGGGTTAGTATTAAAAACTTTTCGAATATACTTTGCACTTGAGCGATCAAAGTTAAATGATGTGCATTTCTGAAGATTGCCGTTGCTATCTTTAATAAGTACTTTATACTCATTCTCTCCAGCAGACGAATCACCAGCTTTTTTTGCATCCTTAACGAGCACACCCGAACCACTTACAACTGTTGAAGTGCCACGGACGGTGCCAGAAATTTCAATCGCTCCTTCGTTAAGATACCATATGGCTGCTAAAGCGCCTGTTACTGCTGTTGTTGCGGAGGCAGATGGAAAAACAAAAAGACCATAAGCACCGCCATTGGTTCCAATGGCGCTTGTGTTTGATGCTGCGGTTTCCCAGCCAGCCTCACCTGCGGCACCATCAGCAACTTGTGAACTTTGAGCACCCAGGAGACGAACGACTGTCAAAGCACTGCTGTTTCTTAAATAAGCCTGAGCAGCATAGGCGGCATATGTTGGGGCAATATAATTGCCATTTCGCCAGGTGTCTGAACTATTACCACCTGGGATAGGATTACCAAAAATTCTAACATAATCAGAAAATGAATTGACCTTAACGGGACGCATTGCTGGTCCTCGTTCCGTTCTACCAATAACCACTGGTCCGATCTCGTCTGGGATTCGTGGCAATTGTGAATTATCAATTTCATTGATGAAAATGCCTGGTGAAATAAACTTAAAAGATTTAACTGACATTATGAAGTGTCTCCTTGTCGCGCTTCAATATCTTGCGAATAAAATATTCTTATTATCGTTAATAAATAGTTAATAAATTGGCGAAAGACCTAAATATACTCTTACTCTCGATAAAAAGGAACATTGCCGCTGACATGTAGATTTTCTGGTATATCTCCAAAGATTACGTGTTCTCTTGGTAATTTAATTTCTACAGCGTTTTCTCTACGAACAATCTTGGGTTGTGCTTCGTTTTTATCACCACCAATTATATATCCAATAACTCTAAAGTTTATTTCCGTTTCATACCCCCTGGCATCTTCTAAGAGCGATGCCGCATTATTGTTTAATGTATAATCAGACTCAATAAATACCTCAAAACGATGATTGTCTTTGGTTATAACAAAATAATTAATAGCACCAGTTTTTGTCATAAACGGTGTAATAATTTCATTTATTTGCTGTTGATATTCAGCCATTACGGTTAAGGTATATGAAACCTCTAAATATACTGGTATTGGTACTGTGACTGTTTCGTAAACAACTTTTTTATTTTGTCTTGGAAAATTATTTTGACCTGTGCCAATTGTATCTAATACCAGTCTTTTTGAGTCTGCATTTGCAAAATTCGCAGTTTTGTCTTGCTTTATAACTCTCGCAATAGTCATGGAACCGCCCTTGACATCTGGGTAGTTTTGTCCTGCGGCGTAGTAAGCACCTCGTTTAGTAAGGTCTTTTGATATACCTGTTCTTTGTATACTCATTAGTGGGTATATAAGCCAACCATTAACATCACGCAGTTCTCTATCATGTTTAATTTGAAAAGCTCGTTCTGCTCCTGCCCAAAAGAAAGGGACTTTTTTAAATCCTTTGTTTGTTGTACAAAATATATCAAGATCTTCATCAATGTAATCAAAAAGAGCGCGGTCAATAGTTTCAATTGTTGAAGGCTGAATTTCTATCTCTTTAAGCGGTGCAAGGTCTTGTTTCCTTGGGTTATCAGGTGGCATCGAATAGTCCCTCTCTTGAATAATATGCGGTGGCTACAATCTCAAACGTGTGTTCTATTTGACCAAACAATTGTCTTGCCCACTGTGTGCTGACGATTTCGTAATAATAATCGCCATACAAAACAAAATCTCCTTCACGAACGTAAACATTTTGATCTTCAATTAATCTTCGTTTATGAAAATAAATCGTAATTGTATTTGATTTATCCATACCTGCTACGGTATCTGCTTTGGTTTCTGTGCTTTGATAATCTACAAGAGCGTAAACGCGAACAGGGGGCAGAAATGTTTTTTCTATCGCCTCGCCATACAAATCGTTGTATTGGGTAATTGAGTCATCAATTGGATAATAAACTACCTCTTGTCCAATAACCCGTTCAATAAGTTCATCATTAACTTGTTTTACAAGATTACGTTCTTTCTCACCTAAAAATAATGGTGGAGGTGGTTGGGCGGGTTGTTTCCATTTTTCATCATCTGACATTTATCGCCCTCCCGTTATCCAACAAATATACCTGCTGGAATTTTTTTACTTACATCTTCAATATTGTTGCTTATGTCAGCATCTTTTGCTGCTAGAGCTTGATAGGTTAACTGATCAAAGACCTCTTTTAGCTCGGTTCGTAAATTATTTTGTTCTTCTCGTGCTTCAGAAATTAGCGCTGGTCCATTAAGTGTTACTGATTCGCCGGGAATTGGAATCGATGATAATTTAGAACGAACTTGACCTAAAGTCTCTTTTGACAGTGCTAATGCAAAACGCCTAATCCATTGTTTTCCAATAGAGTTTATATTGCCATATGGCACGTTTGCAAAAGGCAATGTATTCATGTTGTTGATGCCATTTATTCCTGCCGAACCAGATTGTTCTGTTGACCACGCATCATCAACAATTCTAAAGTCAAAGTGATAATATGTTGGTGTTGTGCTGCCTGGGCTAACTGGTTGAGGAAATATTCTTAAATTATTATTTTCTAATTCATATGAATAGTGAGAATTTCTGGTATATATTGCATCTTCAAATGACATTGCTTGTGCCTTATTTTGCCACACTGGCACCAATTGAAATGTTGAATCGTCTGCGTATTGTCCATAGTTGGCTAAGTTGCCCACTGTGTTGAGCCCTCCGTAATAACCAAAAAACCTCCACATAGCTGATGGAGACTTATAATATACCCTATTAACAACTATTTTTTTACCTGTCACCAATCCAGAATATGGTACTGTGCCACCTGTAGCTTCATCATAGTTATTGTTTGAAGCGCTTAAAACAATGGCTCCTAAATTATAGTCCTGTACTTTATCTACTGCTTTAAAAGAGGCAGAATAGATAGTGGTTGCCCCACCTATGCCAGCATGAGTGGAGTATCCCTCACTATATTTTTCATTTAAAGCAAGTGTAACTCTTGGGTATTTTAAAGCAACATGAGTACCACTCAGGCTTGATGAAAGCGCCCCAGACTTAAGCGAGCCCCTATGGTCAAAAGTGCCAGTTGTCATACCAAGCACTTCTGAAAGAACGTTCTTTGATTGATGCATATTAACAATATAAGAATATTCTAACACTGCTTCTTCGTAAGCAGAATATACGCTTCCAGTAGTCAATTCGATATCTAAGATATCTCCGCCAAGTTTTTGATAGGTATAGTTAACCTGATCCGCTGCTCCTGATAAAAAATCTTGTGATGTGTCATAAACACCAATTGGGGTTTGAGACGCAACAGTTGATGCTGATCCAGTGCGCGGTAACACAATAGCACTAACTTCGCTAGCGGGGGTAAGGGTCGGTATCGCCATTAATTATAAGTCTCCTCTCATTAAATAGCTTATGTCATAAAGAAAACCCCCGCCAATCGCTTGACGAGGGAATTCTTTTATACTACCGTTTGTTTAGT
>MDSZ01029305.1_pt1 | contig 10284 bp, 9 predicted proteins | sample 811201 | NCBI WGS metagenome assembly MDSZ01 (sample SAMN05326647, study PRJNA326480) | marine metagenome | isolation source: seawater | place: Indian Ocean: North | collected 2010 | reverse complement strand
TTCATATATTTCCAGGGTTCTGTTCAATGTGTATTGGAATGTCGCTTCATCAAGCAAACCAGAGTTATATTGATTATATCCATTCAAAAGGCTAAGAATTCTTACCCTCACAATAGCAATAAGGGTTGCCCGCTCTTCATCGTTCGCCCAATCTATTTCAGGCTCAATTCCACCTTCCATCAGTCTCAAGGCAATCGTACTCCCCTCCAGGGGAGCCGAGTAAAAAGACATTAAAGCAGTGTTTCTAGCTGAAAGCTGTGCTGCCATTGCGATTTCCTGATTTTGCCGAATTTCAATGCCTACAAATATCAGTGAACCAATGACTCCTAACATACCTAAAAAGTTGGTGATGTTTGCCATTGACCACACTTCTAGAATTTTTCGAGAGGAAGACATGTTATTTCGCTCCTTAATGAAAACAATTGAGAGTGTCTCCAAGAGTCTGGCGTATATCAAGGGTTCAAACTTACCAAAACACCCTTCTCTTCAACGATCTTTCAGAGGCGATCTCTGGAGCTCGTTGGAAATAAGGTCTTCAGAACTCGTCATTTGAAACTGAAAACACGTGGTATCGCTAGAAGCAGGGTGAGATTCTCAAGGATATTCAGGATTTGAGAAAGAAGACTGCTTTACTGAGACTCAAAGATCAATTTGAGGCGGAGAAAGTCAAGTTGCAGCAGCAGATTAAGAAAAGGAGCTAAATGGATAAGATCGGGAGTAGGTGAGATAAAACCCTCTTTCATTTGTGCAACCGGATCAACAAGAATTCGAGGAAAACCAAATTAATATGAAAGACGCTGTCATTTCTGTATTGGTTAACTGGAAGAATTTTGATGGGAGAGCGTGCAGAAGCGAGTTCTGGTATTTCGGTTTAGCATCTGGATTGCTTGGGTTCGTCATCGGATTTGTTGAGGTTGCTGCAGGAATCGTGGACATTGAAAATGCTGGAGCAGGCATACTAAGTCTTATTTTCAGCTTAGCCATATTAGTGCCTTCTATCTTAGTCACCTCAAGGTGGCTACATGATAGGGGGCTGTCTGATTGGTGGCAGCTATTTTATGTCACATTAATCGGAACCTTTGTCTTTCTGGTGTTGTGTGCTCTGCCGTCTAAACACGATTAGAATAAATGGGGAAGGAATTCTCTTCTCAAACATTAGGTCTCATTCAGTCAGGAAAACTCACCATCGTCAGGATTTTGAGGTAAAGAAAAAGCTCAAAAGTTTTTAGGTGAGCAAAATGGCTATCGCCAAAGCAAGACTAGCTATGCTCACGACTCACGTTAAGCATACGCTGTCTTATTTACATAGCGACATGAAGGCCAGCGATACACACAAAGATACCCAGCTCGGTTACTGCAATTGGAGAGAGGGTCCCAAGCGGTATAAAAAGGTCAGGAAGGCGGAACTCCAGTAAGCGGTTCCTGACCTTTACCCATATCTGACCATAGAATTTAAACAGTATCGTCCATACCTTTATAAGAATCCGAATTTTCCGAGACCTTGACGCCTTCCGTAATACCAGAAACCATCGACAGGTAAAGAACGAGAGATGCCGCAGTTGAGATAAGAGTTACCGCTAGTACTAAATTATCGAATAAGTTTTCCATCATCATATGCCGTTTAATTGAAGACACGATAAAAACGATGCCGCTCACTAATATGGTTCTAAATTGGACTCAGAGTTCTGCCAACCTCCTGTCGTTTATTGGTCAAAAGTTAAATGAGAATTATTTGCAGTTAGGCTGTTGATTGAGAAGGAGTTGGAAAAGTATAAGTTGGAGATTAAGTCAAGAAAGGAGCGAGATCGAATTGGAAAAAGATTGGGATTGCGTGGATTGAAATAAGGTTTGAGTTACCTGCTCGGAACATAATCACGAACATCTTGCATGATCTGCCCCTGCAACTGTTCTGCTGGATAAATCTACTTTGGATTATCGAAATCATGCTCGCGCTCTGCAGTTCCCTCTGTCATATTGGCTTTACACATCTTTCCACGTAAATATTTGGTTCGAAATCATAAGCAGTCAGTTTGGTTGTATGTAGTAGCGGAAAGAATCCCCTTATTTGGCTCTATTTAGTCATTCAGCTCCCACCCCCCACCTATATACATAACCGTCGACATTCCTAATGTCACTAAGGTTGATGTAAATCGTTTCATCTTCAGATTCTGCAGATTAAACCCACTCCCCGAAAGGCAGGGATGGAAAAATGATCGTTGATAGCAGCAGAGAGAATATTGGGAATTGCTTTCTCGTAGATAACGTTGCCAGAAATCTCATTTTTAGTTCCTCAAACCCTTCTAGACACTGGGTTTCTTAACTACACCCTTCTATCTTAAATGCTTATTTTTATTGAATTTAGAATTTAGCGCTACACACTAATAGACACTACAGCACGCTATATCTGAGTTACTGATACGCAGATCAAGAATGCAGTGAGCCTAGTTTCTGTGAATAAGAGGGGAAGCACTACAGACTTTGCAGTAGACTTGATTCTATGTAATTGATTTTAACGTGTGCAGAAAAATGGAAGTAAAATTAGGAAGTTGCGATACTGCGAACTTACTACAATTACTTTTAAAATGGCAAAAAACAATGATTTACAAACATGTCATCATAGAGTGGGAGTAAACTTATTGATGCTCGCTCGTCTCATAAATTGGTGTTTTGAAAATCCAAGATTGTTTTGGACGATAGTGATTGTTGGTGGAATAGCTGACTTGATGTTTTTTTACTTACTACTTTCTGGGCAATGAAAATCAAAAGCAATAGTAATTATACTAATGAGAATTTTAGCGATTTAGAATTTCATGGTGGCATAGTAGAACAAAGTGAATTTGAAGATTGTAAGTTTATCAATTGTAATTTCTCAGAAACTCAATTTGTTGAATGTAATTTCATAGACTGTGCATTTAAGAGTTCAAATCTCAATTTGGTAAAACTTGATAAGTCTAGATTTATAGAAACGATCTTTAAAGACAGTAAGATTACAGGCGTCAATTGGACTTCTTGTGATTGGGGGAGTTACAGCATAGTACCTCCCATATTCTTTAAGTCTTGCGATATATCTTTCTCAATTTTCAATTCACTCAAGTTGCGTGATTTTAGCCTACAAGATTGTAAGGCACATGATGTAGATTTCTCGGACTGTGACTTGAAGGGAGCAGATTTCTTTAGAACAGACTTAAAAAAGTCAAGATTTGTGCTCTGTAAACTCGATGATTGTAATTTCTTAGAAGCCGTAAATTACTATATAGATCCGTGTGAGAACTCAATTAATAGAGCGAAATTTCACTCACCAGAAGTTCTAAGTTTGCTAAGTGCTTTCGAGATTAAGATAGATGAAATCTAATGATTGAAAATCGAAGATGGGATGGGGCAGGACAGCCAATAATGCACCGCAACACTCATCTAATTCTGACAAAAGTAGGTGATGGCGAAAATCCCAGAGGCGGGGTCAGGGGATTAATACCTGAAAATAAAAACTTTAGGATTTGGCTACTCGCAGTTTAGTCATAACATGGTATGTTGCTGGTAATGAAGGAATAGGGCAAATTGAAGGCAGCCCATTTAATATGAACTTTTAACTTAACTTGTTTCATTATGAAATAATTTGCAGCGCTCTCGATGCGGCTAAGCGATCTGACTGGTATAGAATAAAGATGCTAACTCTATGCATTATAAAAGCACTATAAAGTAAGTTTCGTAACTGTGCGGCACAGGTCTTTTCTGAGTTTGAGTTAGAGTAGTTATAGAGTAGGAATAGTAGCTGATTTTGATTCATGAAACTAATTATTGAGCAAGCACTGCAGGAAGGTATTGCCGCACATAAAGAGGGTAGGCTTCAAGATGCCGAACGTATATATCGGGAAATCTTGCACTCCGAACCAGAAAACTCTCACGCTAACCACAACTTAGGCGTACTAGCAATATCAGCGAATAAAGCCGAGGCAGCGCTGCCACTGTTCAAAATATCACTTAAAGCCAATCCGGAGGTGGAACAGTTTTGGCTAAGTTATATTGATGCGCTGATAAGAGTGGAGCAGTTTGATAATGCGAAGCAAGTGCTTGATCGGGCAAAGCAGCAGGGTATACGTGGAGCCAGTTTGGTTTCCCTCGAGGCAAAGCTTTCGTCTAAAGCTCAAAACTTGAACACTGCAAATATCAATCCATCTCAAGAGCTACTCACTAGTCTTAACGGACTCTATCAGAACGGACAATTCAGCGACGCAGAGAAGCTTTCCATAAAAATTACACAGGATTTTCCTGAGCATCAAATTGGTTGGAAGGTTTTAGGAGCAGTATTGCAAGCAACGGGTAGAAAATCTGAAGCCATGAAGGCTAATCAGGCGGCAGTTTCTTTATCTCCTCAAGATGCTGAAGCCCACAACAATTTGGGTATAACACTCAAAGAACTGGGCAGATTAGACGAAGCTCTAGCCAGTTATCATCAAGCGATAGCATTGAAGCCTGATTTTGCTGAAGCCTACAACAACTTGGGAAACACGTTCAAAGAATTAGGACGTTTCGGCGAAGCTGAATCAAGCTACAGACAGGCTTTGAAATTTAAGCCTGACTTTGCTAAAGCCCATAGCAATTTGGGCAACACATTGAAGAACTTGATGAGATTGGAGGAAGCTGAAGCCAGTTGTAAGCAGGCAATAGCGTTTCAACCAGAGTATGCCGAAGCGCACGGCAACCTTGGCATAATTCTGTTTGAAAAAGGAGATGATGTCGGTGCTTTGAATTGTTTTAAACAGTCGAGTGATTTAAAGAGAAGAGGCAAGGAACTCAATGATCATCAAGTAAGGCTCTTTGGGATTAGTAAGTCCAAGCTTAATCATGACATTGAGCAATTCGAGTATCTAGCTTCCCGTTCTATTCAAAAAGATCGCTTCTTAAAGCTTGTGTCCGAGTACAGTAAAATTAAAGATGAAACTTCATGGACATCGGAAATAGGGCAAACGCGCGTGGATCAAGCATTTCATACTACGCTATTGAATAGCAGTAAACTTCTCCATCAAGGGGAAGCAGGCAGAGTCTATCAAGCTCTAAATGGCTTTCTCGATATCAATTCAATTTACGAAAGATATTTTTCTCATCAATTTGGGCTCACTTACGTTGACAATTTTTTAAGCTCAGACGCGCTAAACTCTCTTCGTTCATATCTGCTAGAGAGTACGATTTGGTTTGTGCAAAAAAAGGGCGGTTATCTCGGGGCATACCTGAAAGAGGGATTGGCGTCGCCCCTCATCTTGCAAATTGCATCGGAGCTGAAATCAAGGTTTCCATTGATAATAAAGGACCATACTCTCCACCAAGTGTGGGCATATAAATACGATAGCAAAGCTTCTGACCCTACTTCAGATGTCAAAGGGATCAACATTCACGCCGATTTCGCTGCCGTAAATGTTAATTTCTGGATCACAAAGGCTGAGGCTAACCTAGACCCAGGCTCTGGAGGCATGGTTGTATACAATACCGAGGCACCAAAAGATTGGAGCTTCAATATGTACAACAATAATCTGAGTCGGATACAGCTGGAATTAAGCAAGGGCAATGGTGGACGGGAAGTCATACCTCATCGAGAAAATCGTATGGTAATTTTGAATTCAAACTCATTCCATGAAACCGACAAGTATCACTTTAAAGAGGGATATGAAAATCGGCGAATAAACGTGACGATGCTGTTTGGTAGAAGAGAAGATAATTACTAATGTGTAGGTTAGGAAGCCTAGGTTTGAAGCTTGAATAGATCGGTGGTAACGAAAGCAACATTTAAAGGTAAGCAATATTGTTTAGATTGTTTTCTTATCCACTTCACCCGAGTTCGATAATGCGATGGATGATGCTGTTGTATCTAAAGTCTGGATGGCTATCTGCTCTTGGTTCTGGAAATAGAAAGCTCGCTATCACCGGTTTGTAATCACCTATCCAATCCAGTTTTCCTGCTTTTCCAGCCCATTCAACGCTAGAAGCTTGTTCAATTCTATCATCAAATAACATATGACTTCTGTTGAGAGCTATTTTTCCCTTTATCTCGCTACAGGTAGTAAATATTCTTATGCAACTGACTATTAATAAAGCTCTGCAACAAGGTGTTGCCGCACACAAAGAAGGTAGGCATGAAGATGCCGAACGCCTGTATCGGGCTATCTTAGAATCCCAACCTTTGCATCCAGATGCTAATCACAATCTAGGTATATTGTTAGTTTTATTGAATAAAGCGGATGCCGCACTCCCATTGTTAAAAACTGCTCTCGAAAGTAATCCGAAGGTAGAACAGTTTTGGCTTAGTTACATTGACCTCCTCATCAAAGTGAGCGAATTTCATAATGCTAAGCAAGCCATACAGCAAGCAAAGAAGCTGGGAATGGATGAAGAGAGATTTTATTATTTGGAGGCACAACTTTCGCCGAAAGCCGAGGAACCACCGAAAGAATCGCTTAATATACTTTTGGGGCATTATCAGAATGAACGATACAGTGACGCTGAGAAGCTCGCTGTTGCCATCACTAAAGAATTCCCCCGCCACCAGTTTGGATGGAAAGTGCTTGGTGCTGTACTAAAGCACCAAGGCAGAGTTAGTGAGTCGCTAGAACCTGTAAAAAGGTCCGTACAGTTAGCGCCAAAGGATGCTGAGGCCTACTTCAACTTAGGGAATACCCTTAAAGATTTGATGAAGTTTGATGAAGCTAAGTCTAGTTACAATCAGGCGATAGCATTGAAACCTGACTTCGCCGAAGCGCACAATAACCTGGGAGTTACGCTTCGAGAACAGTGTAAACTTGAAGAGGCTGAGATCAGCCATCGGCAAGCATTAACTATTAACCCTTGCTTTGCTACAGCTCATTTCAATTTGGGAAACATTCTCAGAGAGCTCGGGCGGTTAGATGAAGCTGAAGGCAGTTATTTACAAGCGATAATTAATGAACCAAACTATATACAAGCTCGCTTAAATTTAGGTAATACACTCAAAGAATTGGGAAGGCTACATGACGCCGAAGCGAGCTATAAGCAAGTATTAGCCATAAAGTGTGACTATGTTGAAGCCCACAAAAATTTGGGTGATACGCTTGCGGAACTCGGAAGACTAGACGAAGCTAAGGTTTCTTATGAGCAAGCGATAACTCTCAAGCCTGACTATAGTGAAGCTCATAACAATTTGGGCATTACGCTGAAAAAACTCGGAAAATCGATTGATTCCGCCGCAAGCTTTTCCCAAGCGATATCACTTAACCCGGAATATGTTGAAGCCTATAATAATTTGGGAGCGACTATGGAAGGGCTCGGAAGCTTGGATGATGCTGCGGAAAATTTCGCGAAAGCTGTAGCATTAAATCCATATTTTGCCGAAGCGTACAACAACTTGGGCAGCACGCTTAAAGGGTTGGGAAGATTAGAAGAGGCGAAAGCAAATTATGAGAAAGCCATAGAGTTGAAGCCGGAGTTTGTAGATCCCTATAGTAATTTAGGGATAATGCTCTTAGCAGAGGGTGACGACGTCGGCGCTCTAAATTGCTTTAAAAAATCTCGAGAATTAGCGAGGAAGCCTGCGGTACGTAAAGAGCATCAGCGAGAGCCTGAATTCTGGATAAGTAAGGCAAAGATACGCCACGATATTGAGCAATTTAAGTATCTTGCGTCTTTGCCTGTTAAGAAAGAGTTCATGTCAGACCTTGCTACCAAGTACCAGGAGATAGTCGATAGAACTCAATGGCCTTCAGACTCAACGCCTATATCTGTGTTGCCGGAATTCCGCACGACTCTAGCTAACAGTTTTAATCTACTCCACCGTAATGAAGCAGGTAGAGTCGATGTTGCCTTAAATCGATCGCTAGAAATCGACTTGATTTATGAGAAATATCGCAGCCATGAATTTGGACTGGCGTATGTTGATGATTTTTTGAGCCCAGGAGCCTTGGAGTCTCTCCGGAACTTCCTCCTTGAGAGCACAATCTGGTTTGGACAAAAAAAGGGTGGATACCTAGGAGCCTACCTTTCAGAGGGTTTAGCGTCACCACTCATGTTACAAATTGCGGCAGAACTCAAATCTCGCTTCCCGGGAATAATTAAAGAGCACCACCTCAATCAAGCGTGGGCTTACAAATACGATAGTAGATCATCCAACTTAGAATCCGATACCACAGGGATACAAGTACATGCCGATTTTGCGGCGGTTAACGTCAATTTCTGGGTTACGCCTTCCGTAGCTAATCTAGATCCTCACTCTGGGGGTTTGATTGTATACAATTCAGAGGCTCCGCCAGATTGGGATTTACATACTTATAATGCAAATCTAAGCCGCATACATAATGAATTGCGAAAAAATGATTATCATAAAGAAGTTATACCATATCGCGAAAATAGGATGGTGATCTTTAATTCCAATTTATTTCATGAAACAGATTCCTTTCATTTTAAGAGTGGATATGAGAATAGGCGTATTAATGTCACGATGCTGTTTGGGAAAAGGGAGAGATACCAATAGAATGAAAAAAGGATCTACCCTTTGACGAAAAAATAATGGAATCAACCATAGATAAACTACTACAAGAGGGAATAGCTGCACATAAAAAAGGTAAACTTAGAGATGCAGAGCGTCTTTATCGAGAAATTCTGCAGTCCCAGCCTGCACACCCTGACGCTAACCATAATCTGGGTGTATTAGCAGTCTCTGTAAATAAAGCTAATGCAGCATTGCCTTTTTTCAAAACTGCTCTCGAAGTCAATCCAGAGACAGAACAGTTTTGGCTGAGCTACATTGATGCGCTTATAAAAGAGAGGCAGTTTGACCATGCCAAGCAAGTGCTCGGGCAGGCAAAGGCGCAGGGTCTGGATACAGACGGAATAAATCTCTTATCGTCAAAACTCTCGCCCATAACCGCAAAGCTTAATGATACTTCGATAGCAAATCCATCTGAAGAACTTCTCAATTGTCTGCTTGAACACTATAAGAACGAACGATTTATCGAAGCGGAGCAGCTTTCAGTAGAAATCTCTCAAGACTTCCCCAAGCACCAATTTGCCTGGAAGATTTTAGGCGCAGTATTTGGGGCAACAGGCAGAAATTTTAAAGCCGAAAGTGCTAATAGAACGGCAGTTTCATTATCTCCTCAAGATGCTGAAGCCCACTACAATTTGGGCGTTACGCTTCAGAAAATAGGAGGGATGGATGAAGCTGAAATCTGCTATAAAAAAGCAATAGAGTTGGAGCCTGACTTCGCAGAAGCTCACTACAACTTGGGTAACACGCTTAAAGAAAAAGCAAGACTCCACGAAGCTGCATCAAGCTACAGACAGGCTATCGCGCTAAAGCCCGACTTTGCCGAACCGCATTACAACTTGGGCGTTACGCTACAAGAAATAGGAAGCTTGAATGAAGCTGAAGCCAGCTATAAGCAAGCAATAGCTTTGAAACCTGAATATGTCCAAGCTTACTTCAACTTAGGTACCGCGCTTAAAGAATTAACGAGACTAGACGAAGCTGAAGTCAGCTATAGAAAAGTAATAACATTGAAGCCTGACTTTGCAGAAGCCTACAACAACTTGGGTAATACGCTTAAAGAACTTGGGAGAGCGGATGAGGCTGAGTTAATGTATACAGAAGCTATCTCCTCAAAACATGACTTTCCGGAAGCTCACAGCAACTTGGGTGTTGTTCTTGAAAAGCTTGGAAGATTAGATGAGGCTGTAGCGAGTTATAGCAAAGCTATAGCTTTGAAGCCTGACTTTTTTGAAGCCCATGTAAATTTTGGTATCGCTTTCAGAAAATTGGAATTTAACTCATCAAACCCCAAGCTCTATCCTACCTTGATCCAACTGCTCACCGATGGAAATTTCATACGCCCTAAAGATGTTGCTGATCGTATTTTAAGCCTCTTAAAGCAAGATGCTCAAATTAAGAATATTCTGCTTCAAAAAAAGGCTCCTGTGAGCCTCGAGAAAGCAATATCATTGATCATGAGTCTAGATAAAATTCCGGTCCTACATCATCTGATGCGGGTATGTCCACTTCCTGATCTTCAGTTGGAAGAGCTGTTTGTTGTGATGCGTAGCGTGCTTCTAAAGAATCTAGATGAAATTGAGTCATCTCCTGAACTCATCTTTTTTTTATCGACTCTTTCAATGCATTGTTTTACAAATGAATATGTATATGCTGAAAATGCAGAAGAGACTCACTTGATTGGCAAGCTAGAAACTGAAACCTCGCGGCACTTGGCGAAATTAGAGCAACCAAGTGTCATGAAGATTTTGTGCTTAGCGTCTTATCGTCCCTTACAT
>MDSZ01189177.1_pt1 | contig 10285 bp, 9 predicted proteins | sample 811201 | NCBI WGS metagenome assembly MDSZ01 (sample SAMN05326647, study PRJNA326480) | marine metagenome | isolation source: seawater | place: Indian Ocean: North | collected 2010 | reverse complement strand
GTTTTTTCTTTGACCCAGAAGGGCACTGGCCGGAGGTTTCGGACCAATCCGAAAAAGGCCATGAGCCTCAAGCCGTAGTAAGTCAGATCGATCTCCCGCTTGCGGAAGCCCTGCCGGGCCGATGCGGGGTAGAAGTGATGATTGTTGTGCCAACCTTCTCCCAAGGTAAGCAAAGCGAGGAGAAAATTGTTCTTGCTGCTGTCTTTGGTCTCGTACCGCCGCGTACCGAAGAGGTGGGCGATTGAATTAACGGCAAAGGTCGCATGATAAAGAAAGATCGAAGGTACGAGAAACCCCCAGATCAAGGTTGTGGCGCCGGAAAGCCCGGTCCAAGTTTGAAACCACGCGCTTTCTCCCAGAGCGTAGCAACCGGATGCCAGAAGGACTACCGGGATCCAGTCAAAACGGTTTAGGAAATCAAGTTCTTTGAATTTCAGCCAGTCCTTGATTTCCCCCTTGAAAGTGGGTACGGCATAGTCGGTCATGAACCAGAGAGTATGGCTCCATATAAAACTCTTGGTGTGAGGGGAGTGGACGTCCTCCTCGGTGTCGGAATGACGGTGGTGTCTGCGGTGATGAGCCGCCCACCATAGTGGTCCGCGCTGTCCCGATGAACACGCGACGAATGCACCGATGAACTGTACGATCCTGCCCGTCTTGAAGGTGCGGTGGGAAAAGTAGCGATGGTAAAAGGCCGTGATCGCGAACATTCTTACCAAATAGGACAAGAGTGCGATCGCGATACAGGCAAAGGTCACGGGATAGAAAAAGACCAAGAGGGCAGCAAGATGAATAGCCACATAGGGCAGACACCTGAACCACTCGACTTTCCCGTTGTCTTCGGAGGGCTCTTCGAAAGTTTCAGGGGGTGGACAGATCCATTTGAGTATAGAAAACGACATGCTAGTTGGCAGAGTCCAAAATGAGAGAGAGTTCTAGAGGACTCATCTTGGTTTTGCCATCCAAATCTGTGCCGATTAATTTATCCACGTTCCCAAAGTCGATTTCTCCCCCTTCAAGAAGGACTGCTCTTAACTTGCGTAACCCGAGAGATTCAAGCTGCCTGATTCGTTCTCCGGATACTTGCAGCTCATCGGCAATGTCGTAAAGCTTCATGCACTCGCCATTCTCCATACCGAAGCGCATGCGGAGGACTTTACTTTCTCTTTCATCCAAAAAGCTGAGGGCTACCTTCATGTCGTCGGCAAGCGAACCTTGCTCGCGATAGGAGTCCAAAGTATCCGGATCTTCGCTCATGACGTCGGATATGGTTTGGCGGGAATCTTCCATCAAAGGCTGATCCATCGAAATTTGCCCCTTAGGGGCGAATCTAACCCGGTTTGCGACTTTATGTTCCTGTCCCAATGCTTCCTCCAACTCATCATCATTTGGAGGTCTGCCGAGTTCAGTCTGCAGGTGATCACGAATCTTTTGCATTTTGCGCTTTCCCTGCGATACGTCATGCGGAACGGAAACTGCGGATGACATCTTGCCGACTAGTCTCTGTATGCGCTGTCTGATCCACCACGATGCGTAGGTGCTTAGCTTGACGCCTCGGGTGTGGTCAAACTTATCCAAGGCAATTACGAGACCCTCTATTCCTTCAGCCATAATATCCTCCATAGGAACGTTGGTCATCCGAAACTTGAGAGCAATCGAAGCCACCAAGCGGACGTGCCTCTCGATCAATTCATTGCGAGCTGACTCGGAACCCTCATCCATCCGCTCAAAAAGTTCTTTATATTCTTTAGCGGTAGGGGGGGCCATACGTGAGCGTTTGGACATGAACCGACCAATTGGGTCCAAAGTGTTCTTGTCGTATTGTACTAGTGAAGTAACCATGACTACAGTACGATGAAAACAGCCCTGGGGATCATTTTTTTATGCGCTTTATTTATTGCCAGGCTCGAAACCAGAAATCAGATCGAAGATTGAAGTCTTGCTAGGTAATTGGAGATCAGCCTTTCAACCCCAACTTGAAGGTCTTCAGGTTTTGAGCAGCGCTCGTTTTCCTGTCTACGATCGGGTTTGGGTAATCTCTTCCTATTATACATTTGGAATCAGACTGCAGGGCATGGGGAGCCAAGTGAGGTTCATAAATATATTTGGGAGGGAAATTCTCTAGCTCGGGAATCCAAAACTTTATGAATTGAGCCGATTTGGTTTCGACGTTGAGACTGGATTTGGAATCAGGACATGGATTGTAGAGGCGGAAGTAAGGCATAGAGAATGGAGCTACCCCGGATAACCAAAGCCAATTGGCGTTGTTGAGAGCCCAATCGCTGTCGAGAAGTTTTCTTTCAAATACGTCCCGGCCTTTCTTCCAGTGTTGCCAGAGTTGGCCCCGAGTCAGGAAACAGGAGACGGCATGCCTTCCCAAGTGGTGCATCCAACCCGTTGCGTCAAGTTGCCTCATCATTGCGTCGATATAAGGGAAGCCCGTTAACCCTTTCTCCCAAGCCTGCATTTTTTCTTCCTCATCTCCCCAGTCAATTTGCTTGCACATTGAATTCCCGACATCGTTATCCCAATGATCGATTGATCGTGAAAGAAGGTAGAACATTTCCCTGAAAAGTAGTTGTCCGTGGAGGGACTCCGGAGGTTGGGTGTGCTCGCAAGTCCGATTGTGTTTCTCCGTTTCCTCCCAAAGCCTTCGGACTGAAAGGCATCCCGTACTTAGGTAAGGGGAAAGACCGGTCGTGCTGGGTTCAAGCGGATCGGCAGGTTGATTGGTCGAGAAGGTCTTCGGTTTCCTGAAGGAATTAACGAAGTCAGGCGCCTCCGTGACTTTTCTTTTGAGCCGGGCAAGGGCTTCGGTTTCTCCACCTTTGAAGGGGGAGGGATGGATTGGGGTGGGCAGCAAACCGCGGTTGCTGATTTCGTCTCGAAAAGAGGGGAGAGAGTGAAAGCGAATGGAGGAGGAATCAGGAAGGATTTGGTAGAAAGGTTTTTCCGGTAACGGCTGAAGTTTCCTGGGAATAGGAACGGGAGAAGGGATTTTCAGGAAACCTTCTTTGTCTGAATCGAATCTGTCCGAGAAGATCTTTCGGACGTCTTTCATGGATTTAGGGTTTTTAAAACCTGCAGAAGCAACGGTATCTTCGAGATCAGAGAGTGTATGAACCGCTTTGTGTAAGCGGACCTTTGGTGAAGAAGATTTTCCTTGGAAGTGCATTTCGATTGCCTGACTGAGCTTGCGGCCGTGAGGTTCCGAGCAATATTCCGACACGATCAGATCAATGGATGACCCACTTGCCCTTACTAATCCTTTGAAGATTTCAAGGGGGTCGCCTTGGTAAATCAATAACTCGCTTTGGAATCTGGCTTTCAAGAGGGCGTCCAAATCCTGAAGGCTTTCGATAAGAAAGCGTATTCTTGCCTTTCCATAGTTATCGAGGAAGTTACCAATGACTTGGGGGTCGAGAATGTAGATGGGGAGGATTGCCCGGATCGATTGGTCGCGGGAGAGTTCCAACAAAGCCGGGTTGTCATCAAGACGCAGGCATTTTCTAAACCAAACAACTCCGGTACTCATTTCCGTGAATGAATCAATCTGTTAGCGGTGAGCGATAGAGAAAGAACTTGGCAGTTCGGATCAAGGCGATTTCAAACTGGCAAGAGCGCCAAGGGCCCTGGCTCTTGCCGAAGCATGATCTACGCAAGGAGCGGGATAAGTTCCAAAACCGGATTCGGACGAACCATTCGGTGATTCCCAAGGCCGGAAAATCCATTTGGGAGGCACTTCCTTTAACTCAGGAATCCAGCGCAGAGCATACTTCCCTTTCGAATCAAATTTTTCGCCCTGTATGATAGGGTTGAATATCCGGAAGTAGGGAGCCGCATCCGCTCCGCATCCCGCTGCCCATTGCCAGCCTTGCGTATTGCTGGCTAGGTCGGCATCGACCAAAGTGTCCCAAAACCAACGGGCTCCCTCCTCCCATGAAATCAAGAGATGCTTGACCAAAAACGAGGCGACTACCATCCGGACACGGTTATGCATCCAACCTGTTTCATAAAGTTGGCGCATGCCTGCATCCACCATGGGGTATCCAGTCTGTCCGAGTTGCCACTTGCGCAAGGTTTTGCTGTCGGATATCCATGGGAACGAGGCGTATTTCGGGCGGAGCGGACTGTTTGGGATATGTGGGAAATGATAGAGCAAGTGGTAGGAAAACTCCCGCCAACCGATTTCGGTGAGAAACTTGTTTTCTCCACGGTTGGAGCCTCCTGCTTCATTCTGCAAAACGGAATGGCAAACCTGCCGGGGGCTGATCAAACCCCAGGCGAGATAGGGAGACAAACGGGAAGTTCCTTCCGTTCCGGGGGAATTTCTGCGATGCGCGTAGGTGGGAACGATTTCGCGCGCCGCATGAACGGCTTGGGATTGTCCGGCTACCTCCGACACGTCCCAGTGGGTGAAAAGTTTTTCATGCCATGGGTGGCCGGGAAGGAGGCCGAGGTCGTCCAAGGACGAGCGTGGGGCAGGCTGCTTTGCAAATTGGAGGTTTCTGGCCGGATAGTCTGCAGGTTTTTTATAAATGGCATTGCGGCAACTTTTCCAAAAAGGAGTGAAAACCTGAAAGGGCTTACCCGATGAATTCTTTACTTCCCAAGGCTCGTTCAATAGCGAGGCGTTAAAACTTTCGGTCCGTATGCCAGCTATGTCGAGGGCTTCCTCCACGGCTTCCTGCGCGGCCATTCCGCCCGGATCATAGACCCTCGAGTAAAGTACGTCGTCCGCCCCGTTTTCCTTTGCCAAGAGGGGAAGGACGTCCGCGGGTTTTCCTTTTTCGAAAAGAAGGCTGCCACCCAATCTTTCAATCGATGCGGCCAAGCTCTTCAAGGACTGGTGAAGCCACCAACGTGAAGCCGCCCCGGGACTCCAGTTTCCACCCTCTTCTTCGTCCCATATGAACACCGGAACGATTTGCTTGGAGCTCGCCAATGCATGTTCCAAAGTCGGGTTGTCGCGGAGGCGCAAATCTTTACGAAACCAGACTAGTACTTTGTCTGCGGAATCCTTCTCGTTTTCAGCGATCATTGAGACGAATTTTGGAAAGACCGGCATCTACCTTGATTATCTGTCCCGTGATGGAACTGGCCGATTCCGAGTGAAGAAAGGAAATCGTATTTGCAACTTCATTCACTGCGGGGATTTTTTTCAAGGGGTGCCTGTTTTCGATCAAAGGAATCATTTTTTCTCCGCCTACCATGGATAATCCCATCTCGGTCGGGGTCAAGGTCGGGGCAACGACGTTGACTCTGGTTTTGGGAGCAAGATCGGTAGCCAGCGCAAGGGCAAACCCCTCCAAGCCCGATTTGGCCGCGGAAATGGCGCAGTGATTGGGCAGTCCCATACTGGCTGCCACTGATGAGATAAGGACAATCGAACTGTCCTGAAGTTTGGGGAGCAAAGTTTGAATGAGGGTGAAAGCATCCACTACGCTCGTTTTGTAGGCTTCGAGCATCTGTTCGCTTGTAAGCCTTTTGACTGGCCCGAGCACTACTTTCCCGGGGCAAAAGGTCAGGGCGTCAATGACATCGGGAAGTTCGTCCACGAAGGTTTCCGGATCATCTGCGTTTCCCATGATCCAATTGCAATCAGATGTTACTTCGTCGGGTTGACTGCGCGAGAGTCCCCAAACGTTTTCCCCGTTTCCGATGGAGGACTGAAGGAGAGCCCTGCCAATTCCGCGTGATGCACCCGCGATTAAGTGCGTGAATGATTTGGATTTTCCTGATTGGTCCATATACATATATCGCAGGAAATAAATTTTCAGATCATAATATAACTTCCTTTGCTTGACCTTTTTTGATTATTGTAACAATTATCAAAAATGAGCATACGGGGAGGAAAAAGAAAAGGCGCAGGACGCCCCAAGGGAAGCAACCTATACGGTGAGCCGACCCAGCCCATCCGCATTCCCAAAAGCCAAATTGAGCGAGTCTTGCGTTTCGTGCAGGAAAGGGAGTATGCCTTGCCCTTGTATGCAAGCGGAGTTTCGGCGGGATTCCCATCGCCGGCGGACGATTACCTTGAAGGAGCGCTCGATCTGAATGCCCACCTCGTGCGCGAACCGACCGCTACCTTTTTCGTGCGGGCCCAGGGAGAGTCGATGATCGATGCCGGAATCCACGATGGGGACCTGCTCGTGGTGGACCGGAGCGTTGAGGCTACGGATGGTAAAGTGGTCATCGTCTCCGTCAACGGCGAGCTTACGGTCAAACGTCTTCGTCGGGACAAGGGCAAGTCCTGGCTCCTGCCCGAAAACCCCGATTACCCCCCAATAGCCTTGAACGAAGAAGACGAAACGCATCTTTGGGGAGTGGTCACGAACGTGATCCATCCCCTGTGATTGCGCTGGCTGATTGTAACAACTTCTACGTCTCCTGCGAACGGGTCTTCCAGCCCTCGCTGGAAGACCGGCCCGTCATCGTACTTTCCAATAATGACGGATGCGCGGTGGCCCGCTCCAACGAGGCTAAGGCTCTCGGCATACCCATGGGGGCTCCTTATCATCATATCAAGAAATTGTGCGGGCGTAACGGGGTATCCGTGTTTTCCTCGAATTACGAACTGTATGGCGATATGTCCCGTCGGGTGGTTTCCGTTCTTTCGCGTTTTGTCCCGGAGATGGAAATTTACTCGATCGACGAATCCTTTCTTAATCTCGGTGGATTTTCCGATCCGCTTGGTCTGAGCGGGCGGATCAGGGAGACGGTCCGCAAATGGACGGGCATTCCGATCTCGGTTGGTCTGGGCAATACCAAAACATTGGCCAAGTTGGCCAACCGTTTGGCCAAGAAGGAACATGCGGGCTGTTTGGAAGTCGAAGCCGGGAACCGATCGACCCTTGGAAGCGTTCCGATCGAAGACGTTTGGGGGGTAGGGCGCCGGCTGAGCGTGCGCTTGCGCAGGGTCGGATTCCAAAATGCCTGGGCTTTCGCTCAAGCCCCTTCGTCCGCGATCCGGGCAATCGGCGGAGTGACCCTTGAGCGTACTCAGCGCGAACTGACTGGAATTTCCTGCCTGGCAATGGAAGAAGTTCCTCAACCGCGCAAGAACACCTGTTGTTCCCGATCCTTTGGGAAACCCGTCACTGGGCGAGGTGATCTGGAGGAGGCGGTGGCCAACTATGCGGTCCGGGCGACCCGGAAGGTTCGCGCGGAAGGTTCGCTTGCCTGCGGTCTGCAGGTTTTTCTGTCCACCAACCGTTTCCGCAAAGACGAGCCCCAATATTCAAATTCGCGGACTATTTTACTCGATGAACCCACGGACGATCCGATCCGTATCGTGAAGAATGCAAAAGCCTTGCTTAACTCGATCTACCGCAAGGGTTATTCTTACAAGAAGGCGGGAGTGCTCTTGCTCGATCTTGTCTCCGGTCGATCGCGCCAAGGTTTGCTTTTTGAGGAGCACGGGGACGGACGCCGGCGTGATTTCGTCAATGCCTTGGATGAAGTTGCAGCTCGTTACGGACAATCGGGAGCTTTCCTCGCCGCACAAGGAGTCAGGCGTTCATGGAGCATGAAGCGTCAGAGTCGTACCGCCCGCTACACGACCTGTTGGGACGAGCTTCCCGTCGCTTCCTAGTTTTTTCGGGAATAGAGTAACTTCAGGAAAACGAGTCCGACCGGCAAAAAGATGGAACTGACGGGCCAACTGTACCAACCGAGTCCTAATCTTACGCCGGTCAGAAACAAACCAACCCAGCAAAGGAGTAAAAAGATCAAGCATAGGATGGGGGTGAGAAGAGAAGCGTCGTCATGCGTTTGCAAGGGGCGTTTCCCATTTCTCGATTCTCCGAATCCTCCTTCGCAGTACATGACTTTGTTCTAGGGAGAAATCTTGTTTTTTGCAAGGTAGCGGCGAAGCAGGGCGACCCCCAAGTAGATAAAAGGGGTATCTATGGCTGCAAAAAGGAGCTTGAAAAGGTAGGATGCGAAAATAATTTTTCCGACCACTGTCCAATCGAGACCCAAGCCGTAGCCAAGGAATATGCTGTTTACTATGATGGTGTCGACAAGCTGTGAAACCATGGTCGAACCGTTGTTGCGAAGCCATAGGTGGCGACCGTCCGTGAGTCGCTTGAAGAAATGAAAAAGCCTGACGTCGGCCAGTTGAGCGACCAAATAGGCGGTCATGGATCCGAAGATCAAGACCCCGGGCAGCGAAAAGACCGATTCGTATGCCACTTGCATTTCACCTACCGAATCGAAGTGTGGGTTGCCTGATGGCCAAACCGGTGATCCTGGTACGAGCGAGGCCAATTGGATGAGGACGAGTGAGAGCAGGCTCATCACGAACCCGGTCAGGACCATCAACTTCGCTCTTTTGCTGCCGTACACCTCGCATACCACGTCAGTGAGCAGAAAGGTTACCGGGTAGGTAAGGATTCCAGTCGTAAGGGTGATCGGTTCACCAAAAAAACCATTTGGCAGAAGGTTCGGAAAGGCGAGAAAAAGCTTCACCCCGATGACGTTGGTCAGCACGAGAACGACAACGAAGGCCGCCATCAAAACGGCAAATGCCTTTTCTTCCCTTCCCTGTGTTTGCAGGTTCATTCGCATGAAGTCGGAGAAAAGCCTTTACGATTTACTTCAGTTTGGCCCAATCGAAGCAGGCCATTTCTTGGCCGTTGCGGGCGATCAGGTAACCGTTGACAAGAGCCGGGCCGTTCCAACAACGAGCATTACTGAGAAGTTGTCCTGAGTAAATCTCAACAAACTTTTCGGGGTTGGCCTCAACAACGCTTAGAGCCCCGGTGTTTCCGAGAATGAGCAATTTGTCTTCCGCCAACACAACCCGGCCGTAGCCGTATTTGCTTCCCCGCCATTTCAACTCGCCGTCCGATGCATTCAGGCAAGTGAAGGAGCTTTCATTGAAGCCATAGATGAAGCCGTCCTTGAGGACAGGGTTGGAAAACTTGCTCTTGAGATTTTTGGACTTCCAATCCGTTTCAATCAAGTAGGGTTTGGCTTGCCCTGCTTTGACGGTCCATCGTTCGGACCCTTTCCCGTAACCTGCCGAAAGGAGAAATGAATCCTTGGACAAAGCCAGAGGTTGTGCAATCTGAGCATTGTTAAGAAAGATTTTCCAAGATCCTGCCCAAGAAGTTGTCCCGGAACGGGGGTCGAGAAAAGCGATCTTTCCCGAAACCGACGTGATCAAATGTTCCTTTCCAAGCAGGTTCAATATGCAAGGAGACATATAAACGCCTTCCCCATGAAGATCGGAACTCCAAGCCAATTTGCCGGAATCGGTTTGGTAAGCCCGGGTTGCTCCGTTTTCCCCTCCCGGGGTCACGATCACCAAGTCATTCCAGACAAGGGGCGAACAGGAGAGTCCCCATTCTGGAAATTCAGGTTCATCGTTGACGACCTTTGCCTTCCACAGAGGTTTCCCGGAATCCGCTTGCAGACAAACGAGGGAACCATCGGTAAAGAGGGCATAAAGCTTGCCTGCATTGAGGGTCGGGGTGGAGCGCGGACCGACCCCACTCATAAAATCTCCCCAACGGGTTTTAACGGCATGCTTCCAAAGGGTTTTTCCATCTTTGAGAGAACGCGCGATGACGAGCTCTTCCGGTCCGTCCTGCTCCATCGTGATTACGGATTGACCGAAGGTGATGATGGAGGAATGTCCTTCGCCTGCGGAAACCCGCCACCTGAGAAGTGGAGCGTTCGACCAGTTTATCTCGGTTCCCTGAGCTGGGGCCACGCCGTCCCGGTTAGGTCCGCGAAATTGGGGCCAACCGGAAGAGACGTTTCGTAGTTGCGGCCTTTCTCCAACCGGTTGGCTGGCGATTTCGGATTCTGCACCCTTAATACCCAGGTGAGGGAGCATGCTACCTCTCCATTCGACGTTCACGCATCCGCTCAAGGCAAGGATGCCTGGAAGCAAAACAAGAGGTTTCACGGCAGAGTGAAGGGAGGGAAAGAGATTCGAACTACTTTTCCAAAGCCTGCTCAAGGGCCTTGACCAGTTTCTTGGAACTGGGCGAAGTCATGCTTCCGAATCTTTCGATTGGTTTGCCATCCTTACCGATCAAAATCTTCGAAAAGTTCCATTTGATGTTTCCTTTCAGGGGACCTTTTTCGCCGATGATTCCTTCGTACAGGGGATGCCGGCCCGGACCGTTGACCTCGATTTTCGAGTACATCGGAAAGGTGACTCCAAACTTGGATGAGCAAAATTCCTTGATCTCCTTTTCCGTGCCGGGTTCCTGTCCACCGAATTGATTGCAGGGAAAACCGCACACAACCAAACCCTTGCCCTTGAACT
>MDSZ01115687.1_pt1 | contig 10285 bp, 6 predicted proteins | sample 811201 | NCBI WGS metagenome assembly MDSZ01 (sample SAMN05326647, study PRJNA326480) | marine metagenome | isolation source: seawater | place: Indian Ocean: North | collected 2010 | reverse complement strand
TTCTGGATGTTCAGAAACACAGAGAGATACCGACGACGATGGTATTAACGACCAGCTTGATGAATGCCCCTCTACAACTGCAAATGTTCCTGTAAACGGTGTTGGCTGCTCATCTGCCCAACGCGATTCTGATGGGGATGGGATTGTAGATATGGACGATATCTGTTCCATGTCACCAGCCGGAATGCAGGTTGATGTTAACGGGTGTGCAGATTCGCAACGTGATGATGACAGCGATGCGATAAACAACGACGTTGATCAGTGTCCTGATACTGAAGTTGGCATGATTACGAACTCAGTTGGATGTGCAGATGTTCAACTCGATGATGACAACGATATGATTGACAACACAGTCGATTTGTGCCCTGCAACTCCAGCAGGACAACAAGTCGATTCAGTTGGATGCGCAGAATCTCAACTTGACCAAGATAACGATTCCATTAGGAACCACAAGGATTTGTGTCCAGATACAGATGAGTCACACAGTATTGACCTCGATGGCTGTTCTGAATACCAACTCGATGATGATGAAGATGGTGTCAAAAATATTGATGATGATTGCCCTCGAACGCCTACCAGTTCGATTGTTTTCGATGACGGATGTGCACTTTCACAAATGGATAGCGATAAAGACAATGTCAACGATGCAGAAGATGACTTCCCGCTTGACCCGAACGAGACTACGGATTCTGATGGTGATGGAATTTCAGACACCTACGATTATTATCCAGATGACCCTACAAAATCGGAACAAGAGGCATCTGATGGCGGTGCTGGATTGGTATACGCAATTATTGCTCTACTCGCAGTCTGCGGACTAGCAGCCCTTCTCATCGTTCGAAAGAATCAACAATTGCCTACAGAAAGTTCTCCATTTGCAGAACAAAACTATCTTGACGCATCGACTGAATCAAACATGTCTTTTGGAAGCAGCAAAGAATTACCAGAAATTCAAGTCCAGAATCAGCAATGGGAGGAAAACGGAGTGTCATGGTCAAAATCTTCAGATGGAACATTGCATTATTTCGATACTGAATCCGGACAATGGATTGTTTATCAACACGATTAGGTACAAAATTCCAATGAGTTCTGGATACGAGAACATTTGCCGGCTAAAGAAGTATAAACCAGTGCAAGCAACATCAACTATGGGCAAGGCTGCAGTTGTGTTCACATGTCTATTCCTGTTGCTGAACACCTTGCCCATGGTCGCAGCACAGGCACAACCACCTCCCCCAGATTATAGCTTAGTTTGCGACAATACGGATACCCGAATTGAGGTTGATCCAAATACTCCTAAACCTCCAGAAGGTAGTGTAGAATGCACTGTACGAAACAATGAAAATTATGGAATTGAGTTATCTATTGAGACTGAAGTGGGGTCAATTGAATCTCAACATGTCAATTCGATTGAAGTAGGTGCAGAAACTGAGGAAACATTTGAGGTTTCTCTGATGGGAAAGGATGAAATGTTGATGAGTAGTTTACTGTTAACAGTTGTTACAAAAGTCACCAAAACAGCAGGTTTTGATTATTCAGACGATGAGTCTGTGTCTTCCAGCATCTTGATTAGCATTCTACAATATGCAGGATTTACAATACAAGAACACCAATCAAACAAAAATATAGAATTATTTAACGAAGAAGAATTTGAATTGAGTTACACCATTACCAACACTGGCAACGGAATGGATTTCATACTCTTTAATTCAAGGTCGTTTGCAACACCAGTTTGTGATGAAACAAAACGACAAGAAATCAGTGGAGGGGGGACTATGTGCGAGTTATCAACACCTGTATCAGATGATTGTGATGAAGAACTCGTTGCTAAGGATGCCAATTATCCTGATGGGAATATCAATGTGAAATGGATGCTGGATGTTGGTGAAAGTTTTACTCGAACCCTTTCTTTTTCTGGCAATATGGAAAATAGTTCATGCTGGCCTATCGATTCAAACGGTGACTACAATCTGGTTTTTACCCAAGAAACGCGTGTGATAAGTGATTTCCAACGTGGGTACTTTTCCAGTTCTCAAGGATACACCGGTAACAACAACTGGACTTCGATAGAAACGAGTGTTGATGTTACAATGAACAACGAGCGTGGAATAATGAATTCTGTGGTCCCAGGATTTGAAGCGATATTGACGCTTGTTGCAATGTGTGTTGCGCTTCTTAGATATCCAAGCGAGCAACATTCACTGACAAAATGAATCAAATGACGCCTTGAGCTTCCATTGCCTCAGCAATCTTGAGGAAACCTGCTACATTCGCCCCAAAGACATAATCCCCGGGCCGTCCGTATTTTTCTGCTGTTTCAGCCGCATTCTTGTGAATATTCACCATGATGTTGTCGAGTTTTTCGTCAACTTCTTCACGTGTCCAACCCATTCGAAGCGAGTTTTGAGACATTTCTAGACCGGAGGTTGCAACACCACCAGCGTTACTTGCCTTACCTGGAGCGAACAATATTCCGTTCTTTTGGAACACTTCAACAGCCTCTGGTGTACATGGCATGTTTGCACCTTCTGCAACGGCAAGTACATTGTTGTCAACAAGCATTTGTGCTTCTTCACCGTTCAATTCATTTTGTGTTGCACAAGGAAGAGCAACATCGACATTCACACCCCACAGAGCATTGGAAGAAGGTTCAGGAGCAGACGGTGTAAATGTCGCACTGCTGTATTCTGCAGCATATTCAGAGATTCGGCCTCTACGATTGTTCTTTAGGTCCATAATCCATGCGAGTTTAGCCCGGTCTATTCCTTCAGTATCGTGAATGAAACCACTGGAGTCCGACATTGTAACCGGCTTACCGCCAAGGTCCAATACTTTCTCACAGGCAAATTGTGCAACATTTCCGGAACCGGAGATTGAAACGGTAGCACCCTCGAAGGACTTACCTTTCGCAGCAAGCATTTCACGAGCGAAGTAAACCAAACCGTAGCCTGTTGCTTCTGGACGAATCAAGGAGCCACCGTAGGAGAGACCCTTTCCAGTGAGAACACCCGCTTGGAATTCGTTTCGTAGTTTTTTGTACATTCCAAACATGTAACCAATTTCACGACCGCCAACACCGATGTCACCAGCAGGAACGTCGCAATTGTGACCGATGTGTCTCCAGAGTTCCATCATGAACGATTGGCAGAATCGCATCACTTCAGCATCAGACTTGCCTTTTGGATCAAAGTCTGAACCACCCTTTCCGCCACCCATAGGTAGTCCTGTAAGGGAATTCTTGAAAATTTGCTCAAAGGCAAGGAACTTGAGAATAGATGCGTTGACGCTCGGGTGGAATCGTAATCCACCTTTGTAAGGCCCAATTGCACCGTTAAACTGAATTCGAAAACCACGATTAACGTGGATTTTTCCTGCATCGTCAACCCAAGGCACACGGAAATGGATGAGGCGTTCTGGTTCTACAATTCGCTCGACTACAGAACGAAGTTCAGGTTGAGCTTCAAGAACCGGTTCGAGGGATTCAAGCACCTCCCATACCGCTTGATGAAATTCAGGTTGGCTTGGGTCGCGTGCGACCACGGATTCGTAGATTTCTTTTGTTATACTCATGTTAGCACCAGTTACTATGTGTTGATTGGCCCAAAGAAAGACCCTTTCTAAGTATTGCCATTAGTAGGGCTCACATAGCGTTGTTTCATAGAGGAGAGAACGCTTCAGAAAGGACACACTGTGAGGTAACGCTTCAATCGTTCAAGCCGACGAACACCGTTTGAGTCAATATCTGCCATCGCATGTATGGCCTCTTCTATCATGGCATGTTGGTCTTCTTGAATACCAACAATCGTTCGTAGAGCGGTCAGCATAGCCCATTCATCCTCAGAAATAATCTCATCATCTAAAGCTGCAACAAGTGCACTTTGATATGTAGCAACGTCGCCTGGATGGTGACCTGCATAATCAAACTCTGTGTCATCAAATGGGTTCTTTTCATCCCCCCGGACAACTGAGAGACAAAGTGCAGTATCACTCGGTTGTATTCCTAAAGCAACAGCTAGAACATGAAGAATACTTGCCTCATCATCGGTTAGGATTGAGTCTTCCATGGCAATGTTCAATGTTCTGAGATAAAGATAGAGTCCCCGAGACGGTTCAAGAGCCATGGTTTGAGTACTGGCAACATGTATTAGAATGTTACACGGTTTTGAGAATGAATGTGTATTCGTATGTCGTACAGAAAAACCAGCATTTTTCGACATTAAATGAGCAATTGCCGAGCAGCACTCGTTTTATTCTTGTAATTGTTTGTAATACAAAATGTCATCATACGCGCTACATTGATATACCCCCTCGTATACCCACACTTTACGGAGGAATCAGAATGGCGGCACCTAGCAACCTCGTCTCACTTAGAATAACTGAAGATGAAATCGCAATGCTCGATGCACGAGTTGGGCTTGACGGTGCTCGAAACCGTTCCGATGTTATTCGAATGGCGATCCAACAATTCCTCAAAGGCCAGCCTCTTTTACCCGGCATGGATTCAATCCGAATCCCGATAGGCCATGGAGACAAAATGCTTCTCGGCCAGTTGTACGAATTGCAAGGCACTACGCCGGAAACAGCCGCCCAAGAAGGGCTATCACTCTACATAGAACGCAGCATTAAAGCTCGTTCTGAAATGACAAAACAACTCGATGAACTCTTGGCAGTAGCCAAGGATTCTACGATACGACGCGAAGAATACCACGAATGAGTGGGTGAGAGTGCAGGAGGGGATGGGAATGAATTGGCAAAACGATGATTGCGAGTCTCGTGATGCCACCTTCAGTGCCGTACGGGATATGTCCAAGCCCTACGGATTTGCCGCTTTGCGTCTGCGTGCCCGTCTTGCACGCGCTGGACGAACCGGTTCTTTGAACCAAAACCCAACATATATCCCCTCGGAAGACGGCCGGGGGGACTCAGATTCCACACCGGCTTGCTAAGCCGGTTGGTTCCCACGTGTCCAGGGCCCCACATACCTGGGCACAATGATTCACATCAGTGCGACCGCGCATTGAACTCCCCAATCCTTTAGAGGTGTCGACACCGAACCATCGATATGACGGCCAAGGAGGGACAAGCACATGATGCGATGTTTGCGTACTTGGCGCATGAAAAACCTCGTCCAGGTCAAATAGAAATGATTCATGAATGTACAGAGTCATTGCGGAGCAAAGGTTACCACTTGGCTGCAGCCCCTACAGGGATTGGGAAAACTGCGGCTGCGCTTTGTGCAGCGCTCGAAATTACTCAGAATTCTGAAACCAAAAAGCATATTTTTTTCCTTACATCAAGGCAAAGCCAGCATCGAATTGTGGTCGATACTGTTCGAAGAATCAACCAGAGGCGTACTGGAAAAGAACCCATCACTCTGGTCGATATGATTGGCCAATCTGGAATGTGTGTACAACCTTTTGCTAATGAATCCAATTTGGTGTTCTCCATGATGTGCAGCACTGCACGTAAAACCAAATCATGTCGCCCGTGGATTACCAGCGCCCCAGGATTGACAAAACGTATTTTGGACAGTCCGTTGCACGTTGATGAACTTGTTGAACTTACCAAGATTCACCGTGTTGGAGGTGAACTTACGCAGACATGTCCTTGGAAGGCTGCAAGGGAAGCAGCAGGATACGCTGATGTGTTTGTTGGAGATTACAATCACATCTTTGATGAAGATGTCCGGAAATCGAGTTTAGAAGCCATGGGCATCTCGCTGGAAAACATCATTGTCGTTGTTGACGAAGCACATAACTTACCTGACCGAATTCGAATGACAATGGAGAGAGTAATCACGCCCACTATTGCCAGAAACACAACCATGGAACTTGAAGAGTATGTGGGAGCGCTGAATGAAAGTTATCTCCAGTCAAACTCTGTAGCACTTGCATTGGAACTCGATGCAGCAACTTGGGCATTTGAAATCATGAAAATTGCTCGCACAAAGACTGCAGACTTGTTTCGCCAACTCCACACAGACTTGGCACACGATTCAGAAGAATCAAAAGTCGAAGTTGAACGATTTCTACAAATTATACACCGCTCATGTGATGAATACGAAGGTTTGACTGGGCAAAAAACCCTTGAACCACAACAAATCGAACAAATCAGTGTCGACCGAAAACACCGGTTGCCTAGGCTAGCCGATGTATTACTTCGAGTCGAAGTGGACTTGGACACCGGGGAAGATGGCGACGCCATGGAACCTGACGCCCATCGAATGGGTCATATTCTCAAATGTATCGAAATGTTTGGCAACACAACCGCTCTAAGCCTCGTTTTCAGCTCAAAAGGTAAAGAAGGAAAAATCACTTCACATCTGCTCGATCCTGGCCTTGTATCTGGTCCTGTATTTTCTTCTGTCCACGGTGCGATTCTCATGTCAGGAACTCTGTATCCTCCAAAAATGTATGCTGACATTTTGGATTTGCCCTCTACAAAAACAACGAAGACTGCTTATCCATCTCCTTTTGCCGGAGAACGACGTCCAGTTCTTGTTGCGGGTGATGTAACAACACGATACGCACAACGCTCTGCGACAATGTGGCAGAAAATTCGAAACCACATTCAAGCACTCATTGATGGGACTCCTGGCCATATTGCGGTATTTGCACCATCGTATCGTATGATGGAGGATATTCTCGGGGAACAATCCTTCAAAGGGATAAGAAAAATCACCGAATCTCGAGATTGGAACAAAAATGACATTGATTCTCTGGTCGAGACTTTGCGAAGTGAAAAAGAAGCTGGGCAACGGATTTTGCTTTGTGGAGTGTACGGTGCTCGACTGTCAGAGGGCATAGATTACAACGGAGGTATTTTGGATGCTGTTGCATGCATAGGTATCCCAAACCCTCCTCCTTCTGTTCTTTCAGATTCATTAAAGGCATACGCAGGTGACAGGTTTGGTAAAAACAATGCCTGGCGGTATACCGTAACTCAACCTGCAATCAATTCTATCCTTCAAGCAATGGGGCGTCCTATTCGTTCGATTGGAGACAGAGCGTTGATTCTGTTACTTGACAATCGTCATACGGACCGAACTTACATCGGTTGTTATCCGAGTGATTTGCGAATGAATGCAACAAACGACCCAAAAACAACCCAAAGTTTTGCTCGAAGGTTTTTTTCTCGAGTTCACACTGTTGAAGAAGGGTAGAATCAGTGAAACTTTGGAGGACGAAGGTTCATGGAGGCCACACAACACCCCCCTACCATGTCGACATGGGAGCCAGTGGTATTGCAAACTGATTCGGAACAGGATGAACAGGCCTCTACAGACGTAAAAAAGCAGATGGGTCTTGAGGCCCTTCCAGAACAACTCCATGCTGATTTCCAAGCAACTGCCAGTCATTTGGACGAGGTTCAGATGAACCATAAATTAGTTTTAGTCGCTGCTGGAATGATTCCTGAATCTCACTTGGCAGAAATCGAACCGGAACGTCAACTTGCATGGATGGTTGAACAGTTGCATGGTACGATGAACCCTGACGGACTTTCAATTCCACTCATGGGCGCCAAAGCTTCAGACATCGAGATTTCCACCCTCAATGACGAGGTCCAACGAAAATTGAAAATCATCGTTAAAGAGCAAGGGCATGACAATTTGCAAAGAGTCGTCCCTCTGCCGAGCGAAGCTCGTGAGATTCAAGCCCACTTCATCAACGGTCGACTTCACCTACGATGGTGAGATTCACCGTGGCGGGACCTTTGTCAAATTGGATATTTCTTCACCCATTCTACCTAGTGCTTGGGTTGCAGCAGTTTGATGCTGCTCTCCCATTTCATCACGGCTGTAACGAGCCTGCTCAAACATATTGTCGAGGGCAAGCAGTGAATCCTCTGAAATCTGAGGCATTGCCTGACGAATTGCCATTTCAAACTCTCGAACCGTTTCGAAATCTCGTCGCAAGAAACCTCTTTCTTGGAAAATTGAACAGAGATTCTGGTAACAGGTGAAAATAGATTCACGAACCGAATCACCTGCTGCCAACAGTTCAGCAGTGTAAGCGAAGACTTCAGCCGCTTCCTCAAGAAGTTCAGAGGATTTCCGGCGTCGATACATGACCACACCTGCAACAATCAAACTTAGAAGGATGAGCGTTACAAGATACGCCCAACTCGGCAATTGAGATTCATCGACTTGGTATTCGTAAGACGGGGTAATGGCTTCACCATATTCAAGTGCAAATTCATCGAGTGTTTGTTGAGAAAGTCGCGGGTCATTGATGAGAATCTCCATGTACACCTCTCCCCAAACGTCTGAATCACCATAGGGTGGGTCGGAGTTGAATTCGAAAGCAGCCACTCCGTCAGAATCGGTAAGAGGTTGAATTGGGGTGGAGAGTTGTGTGCCGTTTTCAGAGTAGAGATAAATCGTTACGGTAATTCCCTCAACCCCTTGAAGGGTGTCCTTTGCAGTGACGAGAATTGAGCCACCAATATCTTCCTGTTTGTCTTCGATGACATCAAATGGAATGATGAGAATTTCAGCGTTTATCTTCACGAAAATCGGATGACTTACACTTGCCGAATTCAGGTAATGTTCATCATGCCGAGGTGTTTCCAAATGCAGATATTGCGCACCTGGGTTCAGGAAAACCGGAGCAGTAGCAGTCAATGAAAAGTTTCCATTCGACCAAACGACATCTAATCCATCCAAACATCGAGCACCGTCATTTTGTTCCAAGCAATTTGAAGCATTACCTAAGTAAAGTGTAACGTTGTTGAAGACCTCTCCTTGCCCACCAATTTCTGCGACTGAACCGGTGAGAAGGATTGGAGAAAATACGGAATCAGAACGAACGACAATATTCGAAGAAGTCTCATCAATAGTGATTCGTGCATTCGACCAGACAGTTGCTGTCGAAGTTGCTTGAGCGCCTAGGTGAGCCTCTGTACCCTCAAACACAATTTGGAACAAATGATCTCCACGTGCCAAATCCATTGTAGCTGGGACCAAAGCAGACCAACTGCCGTCAGATTCAGTAACCAACGAAGCAACCTCAACATCATCAAGACGTAAACTCAAATCCATACCCGAAAGTCCGTCGTTGTTCACTGTATCAATGTCATAGAGCCGTCCACTCAAAGTCCACAAATTACCTCGGGTAGCATCTTTGCCATCTTCAAAGACAAGCGTCACGTCTGAACGATGGGCAAGGAAGAAGGTTGTGTTACCAGACCCTGAACGATAGAATCCTTGAGAATCAACATTGGCAAACAATGTGTTGTTGCCAAATGCAAATGTATCTGGAACTGCCCAAAGGAAAGTAAAGTCTCCTAGGGAATCTGTTTGAACTGTAGCAATGACTAAACCTTCAACCTCCAAGTCAACAAAGTGATTCGGAATTCCTGAAAGTTGGTTATCCACAACACTACCAGATATTGTTGCGTTCTGACCTACAGCAGTAGGGCTATCGATGTTTACAGTGACCAGTACAGGGCTGTACACATCCCAAATGCCGGTTGCATTACTCGGCAAATAGAATGTTGTGCCAGTAAATCGTGTTTCTAAATCAACAGGACCCAACTGTGCATCAGAAGGTACAGGGTAGACGGCAGTGAACAATCCGGTTTCATCTGTCGTAACATTGGTCATCCATTGCCCACCAAGCCAGACTTCTACGGTAAGATTTCCAAGTGGGGCATCGACGATGTCCAAAAGCCTACCTTGGATGGTCATTGAGGCTTCACGGTCCACCGTTCCTGATGCAGTCAACAGAAGAATCTTGGTTGGGACACTTACGTTGAAGTCAACTTGAGCCTCACTCGGGAGATAGAAATCAGGATTTGCTGGATCTCCGACACCTATTGGGTCAACCCAATCTCGTCCTCCGAGGAAGCGTACCTGGATTTGGTGAGTACCAGCCGAGATATCCTCGGGTAGAGTGTAAGACAAAGTGTAGTTTCCAGTAACTGGGTCGGACTCAACACTCGAAACTGGAACTCCATCGACCAGAAGGTAAACGATTCCTAGAGAGGGAGTGCCATCAATTGTGAGTGACTGGTTTAGGTCATCGAGGAGTGTACCTTCGACAATAAATGAGTCCCCAGCAATCAATGTAGAGGGAGACGAGGTAATTGTGAGACGAGATTGAGCAAGTACTGCGAACTGCGTGGTTGAATTGGAGCCCAATAATCCTGTAGAGCCAGAAATCCCGGAGAATTGTGCGTCTAAATCGTTGAACCCAACGCTTTGATCCGACGGAACTGAAAGATTACCAAAGGCTGTTCCGTTTGCAAATGTGGTCAAGGTAACACTCACACTCGTTCCTCGTAA
>MDSZ01174094.1_pt1 | contig 10286 bp, 6 predicted proteins | sample 811201 | NCBI WGS metagenome assembly MDSZ01 (sample SAMN05326647, study PRJNA326480) | marine metagenome | isolation source: seawater | place: Indian Ocean: North | collected 2010 | reverse complement strand
TTTTGGAGGCCACGCCCAGAATCGAACTGGGATAAAAGGATTTGCAATCCTCTGCGTAACCATTCCGCCACGTGGCCAAGTAGGTTTACAAGGTTTAAAGCCTTGAAAACTAATTGTAAAAGTAAATCAAACAATTACTTCTACCATTATGATTTGAAGAAAAAAACAGAAAATTAAGAATGATAATTACCTAGGAAATTGCCCATGGAATTCTAAAAAAATAACCCTCTATCGTTTTTTTACTAGTGCTCTATTAAAGATAGCTATTTTTTAGATGGAAACTTCAAACAGGATCTTTATTATGGAACTAATACAGTAAGTAAGTAAAATAAAATTTATCAATCAAATTTATTATATGAAAAAAATTTTTTTCTTTTTGGCCTCATATTTAATTTTTGGTTTTAACTATCTTTTTTCTGAGGAAAAGATGTTAAAGTTTGTTGCTTTAGGCCATATTTATCCAATTATCGATAACACAAGAATAATGGAAAATTTAATAAACAAAATTAATTCTCATCAACCAGATTTTGTATTTATTTTAGGAGACTCAAAATTGCATGATTTAAAATATCTCAATATGTTCAAATCAAAGATTGACTCTAAGATTTATTTTTCACCAGGTAATCATGAGCTCAGCAAATTTAGAAAAGAATATGAAAAAAACGTTGGATATTTAAATACTGTTATAAAAACACAAAATGTACAATTTCTACTTATTAACTCTTCAGATGATAAAAAAAATATTATAAGTTTTTTGGAAAAAAATTTGGAAGATAATTTTGAAGGTTACAGAGTCATTCTCACTCATCATAGAATATGGGATGATACACTTATCAGCCCCAACCCTTACGGGCATGATAAAAGTTTTTATTTTGAAGATGTATATCCTTTAATTAAAAATAAAGTTAATGCAATAATAGCAGGAAATTCAAAACGTCAACATTTTCGTGATTTGACAGATGATAAATTTTCTTTTGGAAAACAAAATGTAAACCTTATTTATTGGTTAGATAAAATTGGTGATATTGAATTATATGCAGTAGGTATGGGGGACGGTGAACCAAAAGCTAATTTTATAGTTGCTGAGATAAAAAAAAATAATATGTTGGTAAAAGGAGATTATACTAGTATAGAAAAATATGATGTTCTGCCTCGAGAATTAGTTGAGTCAAATCAATTGAGGTTCACTATTCATAATACGAAAGCCATTAGAGAGCTTGTTAAAGAAAGATATTTTTTAATAAATAAAAAGAAAACCTTTTTATTAACAATAATTCTATTTCTAGTAATTTTCTATTTAATTTTTAGAGTCAAAAAAAATGAAAAAAAATTATAAAAATTTTTTAATATTAATAATTGTTTTTTTTCTAGGTATTTTAACTGAAAGATTTGAATATGATAAAATAGCTGTTTCTCTTTCTAAAAGTATTTATGATAACTTATCTAGATCACTTTATAATTTGTCATCAAGCGAGAAAATAAAAATAATTATTGATCAAAGAGATTATAAAAAAATCTTAAAATCAAGAGAACAGGCTATCAAAGAAGGTATTTTACAGGAAGAAATGCAAACATGGGTTAAAGCTAAATTAGTTCATAATGATTTAACAAGAGATATCGATATTAGATTAAAAGGTGTTTTTCCAGATCATTGGTCTCATAACAGTAGATGGTCTTTTAAAGTCAGAATTAAAAGTAACTCAAAACCTTTTAATAAATTAAATAGATTTAATTTACAAACTCCTGAAACTTCAAGTTATTTATACGAATGGCTTCTTATGAAAGCATTAGAAAAAGAAAATTTAATTTCAATAGGAGTAAGATATTACGATTTAGAAGTTAATGATAAAAAACTTGGTTCTTATATGTTCCAAGGTGGAATTTCTGATGAAGTATTAAAAATTAATAATAAAGAGATAGGACCAATAATTGGTTTTAGCAAAAACCTTTTTTTAAAGGAACTAGTTAATTCGAAAAGAATGAATAGACTCGGTGCAACTGGTTCTTTAAATGGGATAGAAGATAATTTTTGGAGAGAGAAAATTGAACCGGTGCAATTTTCAGAAAATAACTTAGGCCAAATCCAAGAAAAATATCTTAATGAAGCGATTTATTTACTAGAGTTATTTAGAAAAGAAGAAAAAAATATTAGTGAAGTATTTGATATCGAAAAATTATCAAAAATCATGGCGCTTAGAGCCTTACTGGGATCTTCGGAATTTGATTATAGAGACACTAAATTTTATTATAACCCTACTAGTGAATTATTAGAACCTATTACAAAGGAGTCACATGTTGATCTAAATTTTAATTTTAAAGACCACTATTTCTCATGGTGGATTGACAGCACTAATATCAAACCTCATCGTCCAGCAAATAAAAGTTTTTTTTTAGAGATTTTATATAATGACTTAAATTTTCATAAATTCTATTTAAATCAATTAAATGAATTTAGTAAAAAAAAATATTTCCAAGAATTAATAAGTAACAATAAAGATGAATTTAACAAAATTTACAAAATTATGAAAAAAAATTATCCATCAAAAAAAATATTTTCATCGGAGCAAATAGAAATTAATAGGTTAAGAATTCAAGATTTTTTAAATCCGATACAAGGAGTCAATGCTTATTTTTCTAGTTATAATGAGAATTTATTAAAATTAAACATCTCTAATTTACAAAGACTTCCTATAGAAATAATTGGAATTGAATTAGACGATGGAACTAAAATTTTGTTAAATGAAATTGTTATTTTAAAAGGGAAAAAACCTCAATCTTCAACTGATGATATTCTAGTTCAATTTGACTGTAAATTTAGAGAAGATTGTAAAAAAGCAATGATTGATAAACAAAAGGTATTATTTCAAGTTCTAGGACAAAAAAAAACAAAAAAAACCAATATATCGATGCATTATTTTAAAAGTGAATAGTTGATATTTATTTTAATAAAAGTATATAGGAACCATGGATGAACTTAAACCACTAATACTTTTAGTTTCAAGCGGTTTGATTTTAAGATTTTCACTTACTTATGTTGGACAGGCATGGGCAAAATCACATGCACAAACAGTTTCTTTTATGATCTTACCTGTAATCACTTATGTAATCACTAAAACTATTTCAGGCAACATTGCTTTATCACTTGGAATGATAGGAGCCTTATCAATTGTAAGATTTAGACATCCAGTTAAGAGTGCTTTAGAATTAATAATTTATTTTGATTTAATCACAATAGGAATTGCAACAAGCGTAAGAACAAAATGGGCTATCCAGCTTTTGATATGTTCAGTATTAATCATTTTATTGGTAAAATTTGCTCAAAAAATTTCAAATAAATTTGGAAAAACTTTTTATAATATGTCATTTAATGAGGGAAACGTTACAAATACATTAGAAATTACCGCTAAAGAAAGAATAGATTTTGTAGAAAAAAATGACCAATTATCAAATTCGATTATAGATATTAAAAATCAAGATTTTATTTATCGCCTAAGTTTTGAAAATAGAAAAGACCTTGAAGAATTTGAAAAAAAACTTAAGGATTTAAATCTAGTTGAAAAGATAAATATTGTTATCAATTAGATTAATGAAAAAGATATTTTTTTTTTTTCTATTATTTATCCTAACAACATTTAGTTCAAAATATACATTTGAATTAAAGGCAAATCCATCTGATTTAGGATGTACCTCAGAAATAAGTGAAAATTATTTAATTAATTATAATAATTTAAAAATTAACAAAATTGAGATTGAAACTTTAAACTACAGAAATTGGACTGTTAATAGTATAAAAATAATTACAAGCAGCACAAGATACGTAGATGATATTTATAAAAAAAGATTTAAAGCAAAAATAACAGTTACTTTCGAAGGCGGATCACAATGTGTTTATACTGGCAGAGTTAGACATAGCGGAGATCAAAAGGATCATATAAGCTTACATAATAATTATATATTACAAAGTATTGACGTACATTTAGACTTTGGAAATATAAGGGGTATAACTAAATTTAAATTACTAAGACCTAATACTCGCGGTGTTTTAGAAGATGTAATTATTCAAACTCAACTTTTAAGAGAATTTAAATATCTCGCACCTAGGTCAATAAAAGTAAATGCAAAAATTAATGAGGCGGAGTCAATTATGCTTTTTCAAGAAAAAGCATCAAAAGAACTCTTAGAATTCAATAATAGGCGAGAAGGGCCAATTTTAGAGGCAAATGAGAAATATTTTTGGAAAGCTCTAAAAGACATCCCAGACAATCAACTAAGTAATTGGTCAGCTGGCGTAGTACCGATACACAATAAATCAGCGAAATACATGCTTGCAAAATTGACAAATGCAAACCTAATAACAAAAAACGATAACCTCAAAAATATTTCTTTTGAAGCACTTTCAAAATTGAATTTAATTTACTTATATTATGCTAACAAATTTCAAGATGGAAAAAAAAATAATTATAACCACGCTGATTATGATTTAGACAATAACCTTTTAGGTTTATTTAATAAAAAAAATATAATTAAGCTTGATGTTTATAACCTTTTATTACAAGCCACAAACAGCTATCACGGACTTGCATCAAATAATCGAAAATTTTATTGGAATTCCTTTGACTCATACTTTGAACCCATAAATTATGATGCTAATCCAAATATTGATAATGATTTAATTTTAGGTAAATTTAGACTTCCGATTTCTTCAGATTATATGAATTCTATAGAACTCCTTGAAGATAAAATTAAAAAAGTAAATATTAAAATTTTTAAAGAAAATTTGTACTCTTCAGGAATTACTACTAGTGAAGATTACATAAAGAACAAATTTGATAAGATTTTAAAAAATTTAGAAATTTTAAAAAATAATTATAAAAAATTCGTTAAAGATGAAGACATTGATTATAACAAATTTAAACCTATAGAAAATTTATACGATGTTTTTTATAAAAATATTAGAGATATCGAACCAAATTTAAATGTAGTCAGTCACAACAATATTGATAATAATTTAATCAGTTGTAATATTTCAAATAATAATTGTGATAACGTCAATTTCACAAATAATAATATTTCCAAACTGCTTGAAGGTGATTTTGTACTAAATGATATATCTTATCAATATTTAGGAAAAAAATATGACTTGAATAAGATAAATGAATTTAAAGATTACAGTAAAGTTTTATTTAATCAAACGGCTATATTTTTTGAAAAGGATATTAACATATCTATTAATGAATTAGAAAATACAATTGAGATAAATCAACAATCTCCTGGGTCAAGAGTTTTTTTTAAAGGTGGTGAGTTGATTGATACTAAAATTACATTTAGAGGCTTTAAATTAAAAGACAAAAACAATCCCGATCTTAGTGTTTTCCCCCCTAATTACCCAATAAATAATAAAACCTTAACTGGATGCCTTTCTTTTATTGATTTAAATTTAACTAGTATCGTTTTAGAAGCTACCAATTCGAGTTGCGAAGACACTGTTAATTTCATTAATGTGGATGGTCATGTGAAAGAGATAATGATTAAAAATTCGTTTAGTGATGCTTTAGATGTTGATTTTTCAAGATTAAAAATTGATAAAATAACGATTGATACTGCCTTAAATGATTGTGTTGATTTTTCTGGTGGGACTTATGAGCTTGAAAAATTAAATTTAAATCATTGTGGTGATAAAGCTTTATCAGTTGGGGAAAAATCTTTTGTTAAAATTAATAAAATTTTAGCTAATTATGCAAATATTGGTATTGCTTCAAAAGACAGTTCAATAATGAATGTTGAAAGTATAAAATTTAATAACCTAGAAACATGTCTATCTGCTTATAAAAAAAAACAAGAATTTCTAGGCTCATTTATAAAAGTAAATAATTTAGAATGTTATAATTATTATAATAAAGTAGATATTGATGACTTTTCTATAATTTATGAAAAAGATAAAAAATTAAAAAATTTTACTTTTGGTGACAAATATACTTCTCATGAAACAGAAATACAAAAATTGAATGGAGAACCTTTAACAAAAAATTTTCATAGAGATTACAAAGCTTTTAATGACGACAAATCTGTAAATGTTGTAATTGAAATACCCGCAGAAACAAATGAAAAATGGGAAGTTTCAAAATCTACTTCAGGTATGCTGAAGAGAGAGTTTTATATGGGTAAACCTCGTTTTATAAATTTTAAACCTTATCCCATTAATTATGGCATTATTCCAAATACAGTTTTACCATTAAGAGTAGGAGGAGACGGTGACCCGCTTGATGCTATAGTTTTAGGCCCCCCACTAAATAAAGGCGATGTAGTTAAAGTAAAAGTATTAGGGATTTTGAAGATGAAAGATTTTGGAGAGTTGGATGATAAAATTGTTACAGTGCCATTAAATAATGATTTATCAAAGTTTGAAAATTTACTTCATTTTAATAGTGAGAATTCTGCAAAATTAAAAGAAATTACAAATTGGTTTGAGAACTATAAAGGTAAAAATGTTGTTACTTTTAAAAAATTTGGTTCAGTGTCTGAAGCTAAAAAATTAATAGATTTCACTAATAAAGAATATAAAAAATCTGGATTGAAACCCAGAAGTTAAATGAGTTTTAGAATAGAAGAAAAATTATATATAAGATACGAAAATTTGCTAGATTTTAAAAATTTTTTATATAAAAACTCTGCGAAAAATTTATATGAACCTAGGAAGATTAAAAGTTTATATTATGATAATTTAAATTTAGAAATGTACACAGACTCTATTGAAGGTAATGTTCCAAGAAAAAAAATTAGAATTAGGAATTATCCGGATAATGATGATGAAAAATATTATTTAGAAATTAAAAACTCTTCAGTTGAGGGAAGATACAAAACAAGAAAAATTATTAATAAAAAAGAAGTAAGTAATCTTAAAAAAAATGGAATTTTTGATAATCAATATGGATCCTGTTTTCCAACATTTATTGTTTCATACAATAGAGAGTACATTTCTTATAAAGGTGTAAGACTATCAATAGATCAAAATATTAAATATGAAAGCTTTAAGAATAATAGTTATATTAAAGATAATAAAATAATCGTTGAAGTTAAAACATCAATTGAACAAGATATGGATTTTTTAGTTAAAACTTTTCCATTTCAGAGAATTCGATTTTCAAAATACTGTTATGCTGTTGAAACTTTGAAATATTAATAATCATGGAATTTACAAAATACGATCACAAGAAAGAAGAAAAAAAAATATCAAATTTTTGGATTAAAAATGGATTTTTTAAATCAAGAAAATCAAAAAAAAATAAAAGATTTTCTATAGTAATCCCTCCTCCTAATGTTACAGGAAGATTACATATGGGTCATGCTTTAAATAACAGTCTTCAAGATGTTTTAGTTAGATTTAATAGAATGAAAGGTTTTGAAACTTTGTGGCAACCAGGGACAGATCATGCCGGAATCGCAACCCAGGCAGTTGTTGAAAAAAATCTAGAAAAAGAAAATCTTGATAAAAATCAACTTGGTAGAGAAAAATTTATTAAACGTATTTGGGAGTGGAAGGAAAAATCTGGTGGTATTATCTTAGATCAATTGAAAAAATTGGGTTGCTCATGTGATTGGTCAAGAACTAGATTTACTATGGATAAAGATCTATCAAATGCAGTAATTAGAGTGTTTGTAGATCTTTATAAAAATAAGCTTATTTATAAAGATAAAAAATTAGTAAATTGGGATACAAAACTACAAACTGCTATTTCTGATTTAGAAGTAATACAAAAAGATGTTCAATCTAATTTATATTATATTGACTATCAAATCTCAGATTCCTCAGACAAAATTACTATTGCAACAACAAGACCTGAAACAATGATGGGGGATACAGCAATCGCAGTCAACCCCAAAGATGAGAGATATAAATCCTTGATTGGAAAAAATGTTTTAATACCAATAGTTAACAGATCCATTAAGATAATCGCAGATAACTATGCTGATCCAGAGCAAGGGTCTGGTGCAGTTAAAATTACGCCAGCTCATGACTTTAACGATTATGATGTTGGGCTAAGAAACAAGCTTAAAATAATTAATATTTTAGAGAAAAATGGATCAATAAATAAAAATGGAATTAAAGAATTTATTGGACTAGATCGTTTTGAAGCCAGGAAATTATTAATAAAAAAACTAAAAGAAAATGGCAATCTAGTAAAAATAGAAAATATTAAAAATAAAGTACCTTATGGTGATCGCTCAAACTCAATTATTGAACCTTTACTAACAGAACAATGGTTCGTTGATGCTAAAAAACTAGCTCAAAAGCCTATAAAAATTGTTAAAGAAAAAAAAACAACTTTTTATCCCGAAAATTGGACAAAAACTTTTTTTCAATGGATGAAAAATATTGAACCATGGTGTATTTCTCGTCAAATTTGGTGGGGTCATAGAATTCCAGCTTGGTATGACTCCAACAATAATATTTTTGTAGCAGAAAATGAAAATGAAGCTTTAAAATTAGCAAAGAAAAAAAATAAAAAAATTGTTAAACTCAATCAAGAAACTGACGTTCTCGATACTTGGTTTTCATCTGCTTTATGGCCATTCGCTACACTAGGTTGGCCTGACAAAACTAAAGAGCTTTCTAAATTTTATCCTACCTCTATTTTAGTTACAGGTTTTGATATTATTTTTTTCTGGGTAGCACGTATGCTTATGATGGGGAATTTTTTTAAAAACAAAACTCCATTTAAAAAAGTTTATGTACATGCCCTTGTTAGAGACGAAAAAGGACAAAAAATGTCTAAATCTAAAGGTAACGTAATTGATCCACTAGAACTGATCAATGAATATGGGGCTGACAGCTTGAGATTTACTTTAATATCTATGGCTTCACCAGGCAGAGATGTTAAGTTATCAAAAGATAGAGTAATAGGTTATAGAAATTTTATAACAAAAATTTGGAGTGCAAATAATTTCTTAAAATTAAACAAGTGTAAATATAATAAAAAAATAAATATTAATTCAATTAAACTTCCCATTAATCAGTGGATTTATAATGAGTTTGTACATACACAAAATCTAGTCTCAAAAAGTTTAGAGGCTTTTAGATTCGATGAAGCAGCAAAACATATTTATCAGTTTGTTTGGCATTCTTATTGTGATTGGTATTTAGAATTTTTAAAACCAATATTTAACTCAAAGAATAAAATTGAACTACAAGAGGCTAGATTATTTTCATCTTTTATGATGGCCAATATTCTTAAGTTACTTCATCCATTTATTCCTTTTTTTACAGAATCAGTTTGGATAAACAATGACTATAAAAAAATATTTAAAACAAATTTAATTTTGTCAGAATGGCCAGAGTTTAACCTTATACCTAAATTTAAAACTAATTGTTCAAATATTAATAATTTGATCGAACTTATCTCAAATATTAGATCTTCTAAATCAGAATTAAAAATTACCCCTAAACTATATTGTGATATTTATTTTTTAGAAAAATCTTCAAAATTAAATAGCATTGTTCAAAATAATTTAGTTCTAGCTAAATATGTAGGAAGAATAAGGAATATTTTAAAATTAAAGAAAATTGATCAAAACACTATTGAAATTTTGTCTCAGAAAGAAAAAATTTCTTTAAGTTTTAGTGAAAATATAGATTTGGCATCTCAAAAAAATAGAATTGTAAAAAAAGTTGACAAATTAAGTGAACAAATTAATTCTCTAGAAAATAAGCTAAAAAATAAAGCTTATGTAAAAAATGCACCTAAAGAAATAGTTAAAAATGATAAAAAATTATTAAAAGAATTAACTATTGAAGATAGTAAATTAAGAAGTATTGTATCTAGTATTAATTAAATATGTCTAAATTTAACAAAAAAAAATTACCAAGTCGTCACACTTCTTTAGGTCCAGACAGAGCTCCTCATAGATCATTTTACTATGCAATGGGAGAAACAGAGCATGATGTTGCAAAACCATTCGTTGGTGTTGTTTCAACTTGGAACGAAGCTGCTCCTTGTAATACAGCATTAATGAGACAGGCTCAATCAGTTAAAAAAGGAGTAAAAGAAAGCGGAGGAACACCTAGAGAATTCTGCACAATAACTGTTACTGACGGTATTGCAATGGGACATGAAGGCATGAAATCATCTTTAATTTCAAGAGAGATAATTGCTGACTCTGCTGAACTTACTGTTAGAGGACATTGTTATGATGCTTTGGTAGGAATTGCAGGCTGCGATAAATCTTTACCAGGTTTAATGATGTCCATGCTTAGGCTAAATGTTCCAAGTGTTTTTATTTATGGTGGT